>Ga0208242_100076_pt1 | contig 138878 bp, 140 predicted proteins | sample SubbioAug_CSW13A_FD_184825 | JGI IMG/M metagenome (GOLD analysis project Ga0208242, IMG submission 184825) | Serpentinite rock and fluid subsurface biosphere microbial communities from McLaughlin Reserve, California, USA - CR12Aug_CSW13A (SPAdes) | ecosystem: Environmental > Terrestrial > Deep... | reverse complement strand
TACCGCTTCACAAAGGCTCTGACCAAGAAGCAAAAACAGATTCTGTCGGCGTTTAACGCAGTTAGTGATATCGTGGATAGTGTTAAATAAACTGTGTCTACGCTAAAAGTTAGCGGAATTCAGGTTATTATAGAAAAATTGCAGCTCATCGGCCTTCAAATAATAGAAAAAGAAGAGAAGATTAAAGGAATCATCTATACTTTAAATAGTTTGCATAAAAAAATTGAGCGTAAACAGGAGTTTAAAGAAAAAACAGCAGCTCTGGAAGAAGATTAACATTTTCAAACAACTGCAAATTGCCAATAAACTTCAGAGTTGTCTTTGACTACTGCATCGGCTCTTCTCCATCGGAATTATTATATTGCTAGTAATATAAGAGTGTTTGTCTTTGATAATCGAGTAGAAATCATAAGCCCTGGCAGCTTACCTAACACATTAACGGTTGAATCAATTAAGCATGGGATCCACATTGAACGTAATCCTATTATGGTTTCCATGGTTAAAGACATCCCGGATATTCCGTATCGTGGTGCCGGGACAGGGATTCAGCGGATTCTACGTAGCTGTAGAGAAAGCGGAATTAAAGTGGAATTCATTAATGATAAAGAAGGGGAACAGTTTAAGGTAGTTTTTTATCGCAAAGAATAAAGGTTTTTTGAGCGTTGATACACTGAGACGCAGTTCGCATTGTTGTTTGATGAAGAACTGCATCCTGAATTAATAAAAAAGATTGATGAACAGAACAGTTAAAAGAAGCAAAGCTTATTCTTAATGCTCCCCAGAGTTGACATTATTGGCATAACATGCTATTATTTAGCCATAGTTCGACTTAGACACTGGTTCTAAGTCCTTCACCCTTCACGGGAGCTGGTACGTTGCCATCGTCTTCCGTGCAAAATTACATAAGCCCGTAGGGCTAGTTAAAGTTAACTTATTTTTAAAAAAATCCGTATGTGTTAAACCTTTTTTAGGTTTGCCCATGCGGTTTTTTTGTTTTTCGGGGCAGACTGCACCTAAAGACGGTGGTTGTTGTAAAACAGCTGCTGCGAGTATTCCGGGGGTTTTCCCGGAGAGGTGCGGCCTGTCCCGTTATATTTTACCGGGAGGGAGGTGATCAGATGGAGAGACTGCTGAAAGTGAGCGATGCCTGTGAAATTTGCAATCTGTGGAAGACGAAGTTCTATGAGTTAATCAAGAGAGGAGATGTCCGGGTTGTGAGGCTGGGGGAGAGAGGCATCAGGATTCATCCTGAAGAGATCCAGCGTCTGATGAAGCAGGGGATCGCCTAGGCGGTACATTTTTAAGGGGACCAAAAGCAGGAGAACAGTGCATATATTGCGAAAATATACATTGTTCTCCTGCGGGGTTTGAAAGGAGAGGTGAATATGGCAACCCCGCGGATAAAGAAAAGGGGCGATTCCTGGTCGGCATTGGTAGATTTGCCGGGACTCCCTGGCGAGAGAAAGCAAAAGAGAATAACAGGTAAAACTAAGAAAGAGGTTGAGGCAGCTGTTATTGACATTCTTTCTCAGGCTAATAGAGGAATATATTTTGAGCCGGCTAAAGATACCGTTGCTGAATATTTTAGCTGGTGGTTGAATTACATTCAACAGCGAGTTGGCTACACAACTTTTGACAGGTACTCTGGAATTGTCAATCAAAATATTATTCCTGAACTGGGAAAAATGAGGCTTTCCGAAATAAGCACAGCGACAATAGAAACATATTATGCTAAAGCAGTAAAGGAAGGCCGAAAAGACGGCAGGCCTGGGGGACTTTCAACAACCACGCTCAAGCAGTACCATTCGATAATAAACTCTGCTCTTGGCACAGCAGTCCGCTTAAAAAAAATACAGTATAATCCGGCTGCAGATGTTATCCCACCAAAAAAAGAAAAACATAAAATTACTACTCTTTCAGCTGAGGAATTAGACGATCTTCTTCGCGCATTAGGCGATAGTGACATGTATCTGCCTGTCTATCTTGCAGCTCATACAGGAATGAGGCGCAGCGAAGTGTTTGGTGTTCGCTGGCAGGACATTGACTTCACTTCTCGTAACCTTACTATCAGCCAGGTTCTATTGCATACCAACGACGGCTTAAAGTATGGATCGGGAAAATCAAAGCGGGCGCAGAGGACGATTAAGTTGTCAAAAACTGTGGTTAGTGTTCTTAAAAAGTATAAAGCAAAACAGGCTGAGCAGAAATTGAAAGACAGCGCGGCTTACACTGACAGCGACTTGGTTTGTGCCAGGAGGGACGGAACACCGATGAACCCGGAAACAGTAGGGGGGAACTTCAGGAGATTTGCACATAAGCAAGGATATGGAATATATTCCCATATATTAAGGCATACGCATGCAACCTAGCTTATGAAAGCAGGTATAAACCCCAAGGTTGTGAGTGAACGGCTTGGACATTCAAGTGTAGCTATTACGCTTGACCTCTACAGTCACGTAATGCCGTCGATGCAGGAGGAAGCTGCTGATGTGTTTGATGCTATGGTAAGCTCAGCTAGCTGTGGAAAACGTCACGTGACCAATCCGTGACCAAATCGATAAAATAGGCATAAAAATGGCGCCATGTAAATATATGGAAACTGCGAAAGCGCTAAAGAACCCTTGATTTTACTAGGTTTATCCGCTATAATTAAAAACGCGCCGGCGTAGCTCAATTGGTAGAGCAGCGGAATCGTAATCCGCAGGTTAGGAGTTCGAGTCTCCTCGCCGGCTCCAAAAGAAAGTAAGCACCGCAAGGATTGCGGTGCTTTTATTTGTCTGCGGGTAAGCCTGAAGATCTGATTTTCGACAAATTGGGGACAGCTCAGATTATGTCTGTTTTTTATAATTAACAGAATGCTGCCTCTGTGCTCCATTATTTAAGCTAATACTTTTTTGTAGGTGATGAAAAAAAGTCCGATTGTCAGGAAACCAATGCCGCCGTAGAGTGGGAGGTTGCTTTTTTCAACTTCGTCACCTGCATCGATCGAAACGATACCCATTTCACCTTCTACCAGATTCATATCTTTGCCGACATAGTCTTCGTCCTCGTCAATTTCAATGGAAACGATACCCATTTCGCCTTCTGCCAGTTCCATATCTTTGCCGACATAGTCTTCGTCCTCGTCAATTTCAATGGAGACGATACCCATTTCGCCTTCCGCCAGCTCCATGCCTTTGCCCACGTAGCCTTCGTCTGGCGCATTATTTGCTGCGGCCACTCCTGCAAACGCCAGGGTAAGAAGCATGACTGCGATAATCAAAAATACTGTTTTTTTCATTTGAAACCCTCCTCGTAAATTTTTGAATCTACCAATTTTGACGGGAAAGAACGCGGGTTGTTCCCATGGCCTATCGTTAAGATTTCTTAAAACAACGCTGACACGTGCACATAGAGGATTCATGGCTGGTGATAGATGGGACAGTACAATTGTGTTTGCTTGACAATGAATGTGTATGGTTATATGATAGCGGCAGGAGGTGATCTCATGGTAAAATTGTTGACGGCTCAAGAGTTGGCCGATATTTTAAGCTTATCAGTGGATACTGTCTGGAGGTATACACGACAGAAAAAAATACCCGTAGTTGAACTGGGAGTAAAACAATACCGTTATGAAAAGGAGGCGGTACTTGCTGCTTTGGCCATGGAGAACCTATCTGTTAAAGAAGATCATCCGGGATACTCAAAACAGGGTGGATATACCTACGAGGATTACTTAAAGATCCCCGAAGAACCGGGCTACAGGTTTGAGATTCTGGAAGGGAATCTTGTAAAAGAACCGTCACCTTCAATGCATCATCAGCGACTCTCCCGGGAACTGGGGTACCAGTTGATCACTTATTTCAATGAGTTTGATCCTGAAGGTGAACTCTTTTTTGCCCCATTGGACGTTACTCTGACCTCCAGCAATGTGCTGCAGCCGGATATTTTGTTTGTGTCCAGCACCAGAAAGGGTATTATGCGCAGGGAGCGCATAGACGGTCCCTGTGATTTGGTTGTGGAAATTATGTCGCCAACAAATCGTCGCAAAGACCGCCTGAGTAAGATGGAGATATATCGTAAGGCAGGGATACCTCACTACTGGCTGGTGGATCCTGAGGAAAACACATTGGAAGCTTTTATGCTTAAGTGTGGAAATTACACCCTGGTAGTTGCGGGTGGCTCTGGCGACACATTTTGTCATCCTGAATTTCCCGGATTAAGTCTTAATCTGGATAAGATATTTTACCGGCCTGTACCTGAGTGAGGCAGAAAGCCTGCAAAAAAAGCGTGCCAATAGGCACGCTTTCACAATTAGTTGTTTAATTCTTTTGAGCTGATAGCCGCTGAATCAACTGCAGTTTAATTTTAATGGACAAGCTGCTTTGGGCTTGATAGAATTGTATATATGATGCGAAAGGAGGAGTTTCAATGGTCAAACCCAAAGCAGGCAACAAAGGAAAGCAGGAGAACAAAATGAATCCTTTTAAAGGCCAAGGCCAAAAGAAGGCTAATGGGGCAAAATCCCAGGCCCCGAGAAGATCCAACCCCAAATAAATTTGATATTCCACCTGTTGTAGAATAAAGATGGTTGAGACACAAACGCCGACTCTGAAAAAGGCCGGCGTTTCTTACTATATGTGAGGGAGTGTGGGCATGAAACAGGAAGTGATTTTGCATCTTAAAGGTTTTTTCGGGGAGAACGGTGTGTTTACTGATAGTGATGATGTGGCAGGTTATGTTAAGGACTACACCTGGGATTCATTGAGGTTTAGAATGTCTGAGTTATTTTAACATTGCGTTTTTCCAGTTCACTAAAGAAATGCCGGTGGTCAATGCAGCCTTCGCTTTCCGGTGCAAGAACGCCGGCAGCTTTTATCTGGCCTCTTCCCAGGAGCAGAGCTGTGATGGAAAGGGGGACGCCTGTCAGTTCACGCATGGGTGCGGCAGCCTCCCCGGATACACTGTGTGGACTGCCGTCTTTTTCACCTTCTACTATTACTTTAATCCCGGAGCAGGCCTTCCCTTTAAAAAGTCTGTCGAGAACGGGCAGTGTCTTCTTCAGTATGGAAGCAAGCGCCTGTTTTTGCCGGTTCGAACGTGTGAGGCGGAGGCGGTCCATGAGGATAGCCAGCGTGTTGAGTTGGCCTTCAACTAATCCTCCCTTTAGGCTGACAGTACTGACAGCGGGATACCTTTCAGGCAGAGTGAGCGGTTCCGGGTGTCCCAGATGATATGTATTGACATCATTCAATGGCGCGGGAAAGCGGATGCGCTCTTTTTCTGTGCCTGCCCTCACCATCATTGTTTTGCATTCTTTGTAGGTGGGCACATAGCCGGTAAAAATGTGGAGCGTGTGCAGGATTACAGCCATCCCGGCGGAATCTGCCGAACTTCCTGCCCAGTATATTTTAATGGCACTTACTGTATCTAGCTGTTCCGCCCCGCGCACCGCCAAAAGGTTGCTTATACCCGGCGTCCAGCCAATACCGCTGATGATTGCAACGCCTTTTTCCTTTGCTTCGCTGTCCAATACTTTAACACTTGCCAGAGCGTCGTAGTCGTCACAAATACTTACATAGTTGATGCCGGCTTTGATGGCTGCCTGGGCCAGAGTCTTCTCAAAGCGATAAAAAGGCCCAAGGGCACTGGCTGCAACATGGTGCTGTGACATAGCAGCAAGCAATGTGTCGGGCTTAGTGGCATCTACCAGACTGGTGCTGACTTTTTCAGCACCAATTTTAGAGGCAATCCTGTCTGCTCTGACCATATCCCTGTCGGCAATGGTAACTAAGCTCACATCATCCTGTGCCGCCAGGTCTTCCACGGCCCTGCTTCCCATGTCGCCGGCGCCACCGAACACCACAATTCTCATAGGGAGAGCCTCCTCTTTTATTTATGAACTATACTGCCTTCTATATATATATTGCCGGGAAAAGCAATATATAGTTTGAATAATTAAAAAAGTTGTCTTTAATAATTGTATTTTTGAGCACGCCACGGAGATACTAGAGTACGGAGGTGGGTGTATGCCGAAAGTCGTGTGCCGGGTTGCCTATTGTGCACATAATCTGGGTGGGGAGATTTGCAACGCAGCTGTGATAGAAATCAACGAGGACGACTGTTTTGGCAGTGAGCAAACTGACTGCAGCACATTCATTCCCAGGGAATTCTCAGGGTCTTTGCTGTCCCTCGAAAACGTAAATTACAGCGGGTTGGTGGCCCAGGCTTTCAGCGGCAATTATGAGACAAGCCCGCAGGTACGTTGTCTAATGAGTTCCTGCTGTTTTAACGACGGCCAGGAACATTGCCGGGCAGAAGATGTGGAGATTTTCAGTTCGAGTGCACACTCAACCCCTGAAACTTTATGCAGCACTTTCAGAGAATGCCGATATTAGAGTCTATTTTTTAAAAATTAGAATTTTCTTATTGTTTCTATAATTTATTTTTGCAAAAAAATAGACAAAAATGATTAATCATGTTACTATTTAATCAAGGGCTATAAATTTTTTTTATATAAATAGTTGTTAGTGGAAATTAATTAAAAGGCTGCAAGTCGTATTTTTAAATATAAATGATGTGAATAAAATCTCATGGGCATAAATTGATGAAATGGAATAATATAGAGTAAATTGTGAGACAATAATACCACTATATAATGAATGAAAAGGAGGTTCAATGAAATGCCACAGCATCAGTTGATCGAAGCGCGCGACGAACTCCTCAGAGAGTTTATGTTGGCCAGCGGATCGCACAAGGCTGAGATTCTTGTAAGAATCATGGATCTCGATGAAGAAATAGAAGATACAAGAAGTTAAAAAACACCGACAATGTCGGTGTTTTTTTGACGCGCTTTTAATGAATAAAATCGGAAATTGTTAACAAAATTTATTGCTAAAAAAACATTGTCAAGGAAGGAAATTGAAACAAATTTGTAAAAATCACCATCTAAATAAATATGCATTAGAGGGAGGTGATAAAAAACATGCCTATCCTGGAGTTAAAAAAGGTGGTAAAGAAATACAGGGTGGGGAAGGAGATTGTAACTGCTTTAAACAGTGTGGACCTCTCTGTGGAGACTGGTGAATTTATAGCCATACTTGGGACATCGGGCTGCGGGAAGACCACACTGCTTAACATAGCTGCCGGCCTGGAACGTCCGACCAGAGGAGAGGTAATATTCCGCGGTGTTGCTATCAGTAAGCTTAAAGAAAATAAGATGGTTCCTTTCCGGCGCACACAAATGGGCTTTATTTTTCAATCTTATAATTTACTGTCTGCGATGACGGCGCAGGAGAACGTGGCTTTGCCGCTGGTATTTGACGGGATAGCACCGAAAGAGAGAATTAAGCGTGCACGCAAGGTGCTGGCAGGTGTGGGGATTGCCGACCGCAGTATGCACAAGCCGGCGGAGATGAGCGGCGGGCAGCAGCAGCGCACCAGTATTGCCAGAGCTTTAATTACCAACCCCAGGATTATTTTTGCGGATGAGCCCACAGGTAACCTTGATACAAAAACTACCATGGAAGTTTTGGCACTGCTGCAGCGGGCTGTAAAGGATAACGGCCAGACTTTAATCCTTGTCACCCACGACAATGATGTGGCCCGCTTTGCCGACAGGATTATTCAAATGGTGGACGGACAAATTGTTGCAGAAGAACGTGGAGGGATGAGTATATGAAAAAGGTTGTCCCGGCAATTCTGATTTTGTTATTTATGTTATGTGCCAGTCCGGTTTTAGCCGCAGTCTCCGATATTAGCGCCACTGTGGATACTCCGTCTTCGCTTGACGTAACGGTAGGTGAAAAGTTTGCAATAGCTGTAACCGTCAGAAGTGATGCTGACCCGGCAGAGGCAGACGATGTAGTAATAAGCGGTGTAGTGGGATCATCAGGCCTGACAATTGAGCCCAAAACAATTTCGATTGTAGGCGGGGAGACAAGAAAGATATATTTATATGGAACTGCAAATGTTCAGGGTGTATATGACTTTCGAATCAAGCTGTCAGAGTCGGGATCTCCGGATGGAGTAATCCAGGGTGATGAGCTTCTGATTAGGGCAACCAACGCGCCTTCACTGCCTCCCCCGCTCCCTCCGCCGCAGCCCTCTCCTCTGCTGACTGTCACCGGGGTGGCTTTTAATCCGCCGGCTCCTAATCTAAACAATGCTTTTACCATCAATGTTTCTTTCAGAAATGATAATTACACCTTAGCACGCAATGTGATTGTGTCACTTGAAGGGGGCAAAAACTTTGAAGTGATGGATTTAACCAACAGAGTAAGCTTTGCCAATGTCTGGGGAGGCAGTACTTATGTTGCTTCTTACACAATCCGCGCCAAGCCGGACAGGGAATCAAACCGTGTTGATGTCAATTTTACATACCAATATGATAACGGACAGGGCGTCTACACTGAGACCCTTAATCTTCCCCTGGGTGATGTGCCAGGGCAGACGCCGCAGGTCCCGACATCTCCCTTCCTTAAACTGGGGACTTTTTCTGTTGAACCCGAGGGGGAAAGCGGCGACTTCCTGCTGCGTTTCCAATTAAAAAACCTGGGCGAGGGCAGGGCTAAATCTGTGATGCTCCGGTTTACCGGGGACCAGGTTTTCACCCGCGAAACCAGCAATGCTATTTTTATACAGCAGCTTGCGGCAAAGGAAACTACCGAAGTGGTTGTAAAAATGAGGGTAGCCGCCAAGGGCAGTACCGCTTATACCATCCCGGTAACGCTTGGTTATAGTTCTGATGACGGCGAAGTGTACAGCGGGCAGGAGAGCCTGACAGTACTGGCCACTGCAATAGGCCTAAAAGATGCTGCCCCCGAACCTGCAGCGGGCACGCCGAGGGTAATGCTTAGCAAGTATACACTGTCGCAGAGCCAGGTGTTGGCCGGTAATACTATTAAACTGGTGCTCAGTATTGAAAACAGCAGCCGTGTGGAAGTGCGCAATATTAAAATTTCCCTCGGTGTCATCCAGGTCGGAGGAGAGACAGGCGGCACCGTCTTTTCTCCTGTCAACAGCAGCAACAGTTTCTATGTGGACAGCATCAGCGCCAAAAAAACTCATGTGCGCGAGATTGAACTCTATGTGGACCCCAATGCTGCTGCCAAGACTTATATTGTGCCTGTTGAAATCGAATACGAGGACTTAAGCGGCAGGGCTTACAGAGTGGACGAGATGGTGAATATTCCGGTTATCCAGGAAAGCCGCCTGCAGGTGCTGGCTGTTGAAGTGCCTCCCATGGCCATGGTAGGCCAGCCCTTACCAATAACGGCGGAATTTGTCAATGTGGGTAAAGTTGCATTGAAAAACTTCCTGATTAGTATCGAAGGAGACTTCGCGAAGGAAAATGCCACCTATTTTCTGGCCAGCCTTGAGATGGGGATGAGCGATTATTTCATGGGCATGGTTTTCCCTCAGCAGGAAGGCTTACTGGCAGGCAATGTGGTATTTACATATACAGATAATACTAACAAAGAGGTCAGAATTGAGAAGCCTTTTGAGTTGCACGTACAGGCAGGTGGATTTGAAAAGCCCCCGGTAGACTACTACCCACCCGACTACCCGCCCTATGGAGGGAAACCGCCACTGATGGCCGGGCTCAAAGCACAGCTGAAGTGGCTGGCGCCGGTACTTTTGGTTCTTGCTTTTGCGGCTTTTGTGGCAGTTAAAAAGCGGCGCGCAAAGCGTGGTGAGATGTTTAATGAAGATTTCTGATTTAGCCGTTATCTCGCACAAAAATCTGTGGAGGCGTAAAGGGCGGACCATACTTACCGTCCTTGGCGTAGTAATCGGCACAGCGTCCATCGTAGTCATGCTCTCGCTTGGCATCGGCCTTGTGGAGTCACAAAAGAAACAAATGGCTCAATGGGGCAGCCTTAATATCATACGTGTAAACCAGGCCTGGGAGTACCCCGGCGACGAAGGCAGGCAAAAGAGGTTGACAGAAGATGCTGTTGCTGAAATCAGGGCCATGGAGGGGGTTGTCGGCGTCTCGCCTGCTTTTGATGTGTGGGGTGAGGTGCGTTGGGGGAAGCAGCGCGGCCATATCAGCCTCATAGGCATTGACCCTGAGATGATGGAACTGCTGGAGTTCGAGGTGCAGGCCGGAAGGCTATTGGACGGTAACGACCGTTTTAACGTGGTGGCCGGGGTCCAGGTAATCAACAATTTCTGGGAGGAAAAAAGGGGCTACAACCCCTGGGATCAAATGGAGCAGAAAAATCCCCTCGAACTGCTCAATCAGCGGCTGACGATGACCATTTTTAATTCTCAGCAGCAGAAGAGGATCTACAGCCTGAATGTGGTAGGCATCTTAAGCGATAAGACGATGGAGCGCGCCTGGGAAGTTTACGGGCCGCTCAAAGAAATAAAAAAAATGCGCGACTTTATGAACCAGGGCAGGCAGGAGCCGGATTTCTTCTATGGCCCTGTAAAAGGAGGCCCGGTGATGGAGGGTCCTGTGCGGGGAGGTACTCCAGGCAAGAACCAGCCTAAGCAAGAAGAGCAGTACAGTTATGCACTGGTGGCAACCAGGGATGTGGGGCATACGCGACGTATAAGTAAAGAACTGCGCGAGATGGGCTTCAATGCCTGGTCCATGGCCGACAATCTTGAGGGTATTGAAGAGGTGGCCCGCCGCTTCCAGGCAATTCTGGGAGGTATCGGCGCCATTACACTGCTTGTGGCGGCAATCGGCATTACCAATACTATGGTGATGTCCATTTACGAACGGACAAGGGAGATCGCTATTATTAAAGTGATTGGGGCTTCATTTAATGATATCCGCTGGCTTTTCCTCGCTGAATCCTCGTTAATCGGCTTGTTGGGAGGTACTTTCGGTATCGGCCTGAGCTACCTGTTGTCATACATTTTAAACAGATACGGGGCGGCTTTTATTAATCCCGGTGGCGGTATGCCTATGGGCGGGCCACAGGTCATGCAGATTTCATATATACCTCTCTGGCTTGTAGGCTTTGCTCTTGTCTTCTCCCTGGGAATAGGGCTCCTGGCCGGCATATACCCGGCTAACAGGGCCATCCGCCTTGATCCTATAACGGCAATGAGGCATCTTTGAGTGTTGTTGAAAAACTGCGCATAACTAACCCCGGCAGCCTCGGGCGTATTCTACTCGCCTGCGGTACCGGGGTTTCTTGTTGCATGTCCTATTTTCTTTGAAATGGCTGGTAAAACTATAAGCTGGTGAGCATAAAATTAAAAGTCGGCTGATTCGCCGGGGGCAAGCACCAGGCAGCGGCCAGCAGTATTGTCTGAGACTTTTGTACAAAATTCATCGGGGTCGGCTGCCACTACCGGCCAGGTATTATAGTGGCAGGGTACAACAGTGCCTGTGCCCGTCAGTTTTGTGGCGTAGACAGCGTCGTCGAGGTCCATGGTGAAGTTGCCGCCGATTGGCACCAGAAAAAGGTCGATTTTTTCAATCTCACCAAAAAGCTTCATGTCGCCAAAGAGGCCGGTGTCACCGGCAAAATAGATTGTAAAGCCGTCAAGATTAACAATGAAGCCGCAGGCATGGCCGCCGGATATGCCTGAACCGTGGAAAGCCGGTGTAACACGGACATAACCAAATTCAAATTTGAATTTGCCGCCGATGTGCATGGCGTGGGCATTGAGCCCCCTATTCTGGCATTCATGGGCGATCTCAGCTGTGGAAATAATCTTTGCATCAGTACGTGCTGCAATTTCATAGGTGTCGCCAAGGTGGTCGGCATGGGCGTGGGAGACAAAAATATAATCTGCCTCCACCTCGTCAGCCGCCACAGTGGCCTGTGGGTTGCCGCTCAGGAACGGGTCAAAAAGAAGTTTTATGCCATTTTTCTCGAATAAAAAACATGCATGTCCATAAAAAGTAAGTCTGGCCATGGAACACTCCTCCTTGGCTTTTTTTTCTATATTATACTAACAGGAAAAATTTATCAAGGGTTAGGGGAAGTTAATGCGCAGCTAAACGGCACCCTTGCCTTTTGTTATTGGATTCGCGGTTTTGTTGCATGCTAGTATATATGTTCGTCTTTAGAAAAATAAAGGAGTTGATTTTCTGTGGAGAGAAAAGTTGATGTTGCCATAGTGGGTTGTGGCCCGGCGGGCCTTTCCGCTGCCGTGAATGTAAAGGTGCGCAACCGCTCATTGTTGCTGGTGGGACCCAGGCTTTGCAGCGCTTCCCTGCATAAGGCACATCGCATAAACAATTACCTGGGGTTCCACGGTGTGACCGGTGAGGAACTGCGGCAAAAGTTTCTCGCTCATATCCGGGATATGGGCATCAGCGTTACACAGTCCAATGTTTCAGGTATTTACCCCGTGGAGGGCAGCTTTCACCTGCAGGTGCGCGACGATTTTGTGGAAGCGGCAGCTGTCATACTCACCACAGGCGTTTTTGCCGCGCGGCATCTGCCTGATGAGGAAAGGCTGGTGGGGAAGGGGATTTCCTACTGCGGTACCTGTGACGCCATGTTTTACCAGGGTAAAACAGTGGCCGTGGTGGCCGAGAGCGCGGAGCATGAGGAGGAAGCACGTTTCCTGGCGGAAGTGGCAGGCCATGTTTATTTTCTGCCCCAGTATGAAAATGTGAGTGCCGACATTGGCGAGAGAATGGAGACAATCAGGGAAAAGGTAAAGGGTTTTGCCGGGGAGGAGCGTGTGCGGGCAGTGCGGCTTGAAGGAAGGGAGCTGACTGTAGACGGAGTATTTTTATTAAAAGAGCAGCTGCCAATGTCGCATCTTGTTTCCGGCCTCGCCCTGCACGATAAGCATGTTCGTACAGACCCGGAGATGGCTACCAATATTCCCGGTGTTTATGCTGCGGGTGATATTACAGGCAAGCCATACCAGGTGGCCAAGGCAGTGGGCCAGGGACAGCAAGCAGCGCTCAGTGCCGTGTCCTATATTGACAGCCGCATAAAAGTAAAAGTATGATTCAAAGTATAATTAAAAGTGTGATATATGTCATTTGCCGCTCTGGAATAGCTGGTATATAATGTAGTTACTTGATTGGGAAGGATGGGTAATATGGAATTAACAACAGCTTTTCTGCGTAAAGCCTTCCAGGAAACTGGGTATATAACAGATGATGAGGTGATTGTAACTGTATACCTGGCGCTGAAACTGGGTAAACCCCTGTTGATAGAGGGCGCGCCCGGTGTGGGCAAAACAGAACTGGCCAAGGTACTGGCTTCTGTCTTTAATACCGATCTCATACGCCTGCAGTGCTACGAAGGGTTGGATGAGAATAAGGCGCTTTATGAGTGGAACTATCAGCGCCAGCTGTTAAAAATACAGATTTCCAAGGAAACTGCCTGTAGCGAGGATTTGGAACATGACCTCTTTTCACGTGAATACCTGCTGGAAAGGCCGCTTCTGAAGGCCATCCAGGCGGAAAAGAAGGTAGTTCTGCTGATTGACGAGGTTGACAAGACTGATGAGGAGTTTGAGGCATTTTTGTTTGAAGTCCTCTCCGATTTCCAGGTGAGTGTGCCGGAGCTTGGCACTCTGCGCGCTCGCCAGATTCCCATGGTGGTCCTGACAAGCAATAATGAACGCGAGTTGTCTGACGGCCTCAAAAGGCGATGTGTCTACCTGTATTTAGACTACCCCAACGTAACACGGGAGATTGACATAATCAGGGCACGCATTCCCGAACTTGGTGAAAAGCTATCCACGGAAGTGGCACGGGCTGTGTCCCTGATACGGGCACAGCAGGATATCAGGAAAAAACCATCCATTGCTGAAACACTGGATTGGGCGAGGTCGCTGGCGGCGCTGGAAAAAGACCGCCTGAGCAAATCAGCCATTGAACAGACACTTAACATTATACTGAAAACAAAGTCTGACCTGGATGCTTTCAACATCACCATCGGCGCTGCCCGCCTCGAAGAATATGTGCGTGCGGAGAAAGCATGAAATGGATAACTATCTTGAAATAAACGTGGTACGGTTTATTCATCTGCTGCGCCACGTGGGGCTGCGAATCGGCAGCGGCGAGGTCATTGATGCCCTCAATGCACTGACGCTGTTAGACCTCGCAGACCGGGGGGCAGTAAAAGCGGGCCTGAAAGCAACCCTGGTCAAGCGGCCCGGGGAGGCGGCCTCCTTTGATAAAGCATTTAATTTATTTTTTGCGCCACCTGAACAAAAAGAAGACACCAGCACACGTTACCAGCAAAAAAAAGAAGCCCACCACCAGATGCTGGAGACTGCCGGGCAGGAATTAAACTTTCAGGGTATGCCGCTTCAGCTATCGGACAAAGAAAAGACGGTTTATGCCAGTATTCCTGAGGACGATAGGCAAAAGCTGCAGGAATATATTAAGAAGACGGCGGAAGGAAAGAATGTGGAGCAAAACTTTCGCCCGCTTTTGGAAAGTGTGGTCAAAGGCTCTCTCTCTTACTGGCGAAAAGCATTGCGCAACGAAATTGACTTAAGTGCTCCACCAAAGACGGGAGACCAGGAACTGGACGCCATGGTTGAAGGGGTGGGGAGCAGCGGTGAAGGCGGAGTAGGAACGCTTCTGGAAGAGGATATGCAAAACATCGCCGACAAGGACCTGCCAAGAGCAAGGGCGCTGATACGCAAGCTGGCGCGGCAGATGGTGGCCAGGATAACCCGGCGTTACCGTCAGAGCAAGAAGCACAAACAGCTGGACTTACGCAAGAGCATCCGCTACAACTTGTCTTTTGGGGGCGCCATGTTCAGGCTCCGCTACCGCAGCCGCCGTATCCAGAAGCCAAAGCTTATCCTGCTCTGTGACGTATCCGGATCCATGGCGCGTTATGTCAGCTTTGTGCTCCAGTTTATATACGGCATACACAGCGTGGTGGGAAGCATTCAGAGCTTTGTTTTTTCAGAGGACCTGGAAAAGGTGACCGGCTATTTCCACACCGGCGCAGACTTCAACTCCACAATGCTGGAGTTGGTCAACAGTTCCGCCGAATGGGGCCGCGGCACCAACCTTGCCGCGTCGCTGCGCACACTGCGTGAAAAGTTCGGCTCTGTACTGACCGGGGATTCATATATTATCATTGTGAGTGATACAAAGACCATGTCTCTTGATGAAGCGGTGAACGAACTGACGGAGCTGAAAAGAAGGGTCAAGGACGTGGTGTGGCTCAACACAATGGCTGAGAGTGACTGGGAAAACTCAAAAACAGTAGAGGCGTTTTTAAAAATAGTTCGTATGTATCCCTGCAACACACTTTCTGACCTGGAAAGAGTTATGCGCAAGAAGATTTTAGCCTAATGTAATTACTTTATAAAAATAGGGGAGGTTTTACGAATGAAACAAATTGCTATTGCCGGAAAAGGCGGTGTGGGCAAGACAACTTTTACCGCCCTCATGCTGCGTTATCTGGTCAAAAACAAGCCGGGCAAATCCATCCTGGCCGTGGACGCAGACCCCAACGCCAACCTGAACGAGGCGCTGGGACTTGAAGTTGAAAACACCATCTCCACCATCCTGGAAGACACAAAAAAACCAAACGCCATACCCACAGGTATGACTAAAGAGGTTTTCATTGAATTTAAACTGCAGGATGCGCTGGTGGAGACCAAGCATATCGACCTGCTTGTTATGGGCAACCCTCAGCGTTCAGGGTGTTACTGCTACCCCAACGACCTATTGCGCAAGCACCTGGAAACGCTGCGCAAGAATTACGATTACGTGGCCGTGGACAATGAAGCGGGGCTTGAACATCTGAGCAGGCGCATCATTTCCGAAGTGGACACTCTCCTTGTTGTCAGTGACTCCAGCGCGCGCAGTATCCGTTCCGCGGGACGTGTGCACGAAATTGTGAAAGCTGTGGGGCTGGATGTAAAAGAACTTTACCTCGTGGTTACCAAGGTGCAGGGACAGGAAGTTGAAGAATTGCAAAGTGAAATAGAAAAAACGGGACTGACGCTAATCGGCGCCATCCCGCTTGACCCGCTGGTGGCGGAGTATGACCTGAAAGGCAAAGCTTTAATTGACCTGCCCGATGATGCCGCCTCTATTATTGCTGCTGATAAAATTTTCGACAAGCTTAGCCTTTAGCGGGGAGATGGCAATTTCCAGCGGTAGCGGGTTGCCAGTACCCCTCAATATTACCTGCCAGGCTGCAATCAAATTTTTGAAAGGTCGCACTGATGCGGATAAAACAAAAAACCGCGATTCCCGGAGTCTTTATCGCACGCCCCAACCGTTTTGTGGCTCTGGTGTCAGTGGGCGATTCAGTGAGCCGGGCCCATATCGCCACCTCGGGCCGGCTGCATGAACTGCTGGTGCCAGGCGCCAGGGTGCTGCTTGAACGTGCGCCGGATGGCCGCAGGACGGAGTTTAGCCTGCGGGCGGTGGAGTACAACGGTGTCCTTGTCAGCATCGACGCACAGCTGCCTAACCGACTGCTGGAGAAGGCTCTGAAGGGCAGGGAGCTTCCTCCTTTTGCCGACTGCGAGTTTCTAAGGCGTGAGCCTGCCTGGGGCAGCGGCAGGCTGGATTTTCTTCTGCTGGAGAGTGGAAACGCTGTTTACATTGAAGTCAAATCGGTTACACTGGTGGAGGGAAAGACGGCTCTTTTCCCCGATGCCCCTACGGAACGTGGCCGGCGCCACCTGCACAGCCTGTTGACCATTGCCCGCGGGGGGCAGCGCGCGGCTGTAATATTTGTAGTGCAGCGGGAGGATGCTGCCGTCTTTGCGCCCAACAGCGCCACTGACCCCTATTTTGCCGCTGCGCTGCAGGAGGCTGTGGCAGGCGGTGTTGAGGTGTATGCCTACCGCTGCCGCGTGGAGAAAGACTATATCGAGCTTCTGCAGCGGCTGCCTGTAATGGTCTGATTATTTTGCTGGAGGTGTGAATATGAACAGGCGTAAAGGATACAAAAGCCGCCAGGAGGCGGGAGAGATTCTGGCCGACAGTCTTTTGACATACCGGGGTAAAAAGGGTGTGGTCCTGGCTGTTCCGCGGGGCGGAGTACCGGTTGCCCTGCCTGTGGTCGAAGCGCTTGATTTTGAACTTGACATTATCATCCCGCGCAAGATAGGGGCGCCACACCAGAGTGAGCTTGCTGTGGGTGCGGTCTGCGAAGACGGCGAGGTGCTGCTTAACCCGCACCTGATCAGGTCGCTTGGCATCACTGATGATTACATAGATGAAGCAGCCGGCAGGGAGGTAAAGGAGATAAAAAGGCGCCTGGAAGCTTACCGGGGCACAAGCGCTCCGGCGGAAGTTGAAGGCAGGATAGTGATTGTAATCGACGACGGAGTGGCCACAGGCTTTACTATTACAGCTGCGCTGCAATCGGCAGCCCGCCGCCGCCCCGGCGAGTTGGTGCTGGCTGTACCGGTTGCTCCGCCGGATACACTTTCCATGCTGGCAAAGGAAGCCGATAATGTGGTCTGTCCGTACCAACCGGAAGTCTTTTACGCTGTGGGCCAATTCTACCAGGAGTTCCCCCAGCTCAAAGACGATGAGGTGCGTGAAATGCTGAGGCACTCAAGGCATGGAGAAAAAGGAATTAGCGCGCTGCAGTCGAATAAAGAGAGATAAATGACCTTTAAGTCCGGAACGGGGGAAGATAATGAAAATTACATTTTGCGGAGGCGCCCGTACGGTTACGGGTTCTTCCTATTTGCTGGAGGCCGCCGGTAAAAAGCTGCTTATTGACTGCGGAATGTTTCAGGGAAGAAAGCGCCTGCAGGAAAGAAATACTAGCGACTACCCGTATAACCCCTCTGAGATCGACTATATTGTTCTGTCCCATGCCCATATTGACCACTGCGGCTTAATCCCGAGGCTGATCAAGGATGGCTTTGGCGGACGTGTTCTTGCCACTAAAGCCACTGTTGACCTGGCGGGTATCATGCTACCCGACAGCGGCCACATCCAGGAGATGGAAACCGAGTGGCTAAACAGGAAAAACAGCAGGGCCGGCCGGCCGTTAGTAGAACCGCTTTATAGTGTGGATGATGCCTATGCTTCACTGCAGTACTTCGAGGGTATTGATTACCATGAGCTTTACCCGCTCTCACCTGGAGTGGCAGTAAAATTTTATGATGCCGGCCATATTCTCGGCTCGGCCATTATCGAGCTTACCGTCATAGAAAACGACAGACAGGAAAAAATAGTTTTTTCAGGCGACCTCGGCAAGTCTAACCAGCCTATCATCCGCGACCCTGACGTGGTGGAAGAAGCCGACTACCTGCTGCTGGAGGGGACTTACGGTATCCGTGAGCACGAGCACGAAGAACAGAAGTTGGAGATTCTGATTAAAGTTATCAATGAAACTGTGAAAAAGCAGGGTAATATCGTGGTGCCCTCTTTTGCCGTGGGCAGGACACAGGAAATTCTTTATTACCTGAGCCGCCTGGTCAGAGAAAATAAAATCCCCAACCTGCCTATCTATATCGACAGCCCGCTGGCTATCTCAGCCACAGAGATTTTTTCCCGCCACCCCGAGTGTTTTGATCTGCGCATGCGTCAATTGCTGCACAACGGCGAGGACCCCTTCCATTTTCCCGAGGCAATCTATACCAGGACCGCCGAAGAGTCAATGCAGATAAATAACCTGCCCGGCGGCGCCCTTATCATCTCAGCCAGCGGCATGTGTGAAGCTGGACGTATTAAGCATCATCTCAAGCATAACCTCTGGCGCAAGGACTCCACCATCCTTTTTATAGGCTACCAGGCGGAAGGGACACTTGGCAGGCAAATCAGGGATGGAGCTAAGACAGTCAGCATTTTTAAGGAAGAAATAATTGTACGTGCCAATATTGTGGGCATTGACGGTTTCTCAGCCCACGCCGACAGGACCGAGCTTATAGATTGGGTAAGAAAATTTCATAAAAAGCCAAAACAGCTTATCCTGGTGCACGGCGAGGAAGATGTGCTGACACACTTTGCCGCACATATCGAACAGGAGCTGGGACTGTCCACCTATATTCCTGAATATCTGGAAACGATAGAACTTCAAGATGTTAGTCCTGTGGTGACATCCCCCGCGCACGCGGCAGCAAGTCAGAAAGCAGGCCGGATTCTTAATGTCTGGCAGGAGATGTCCGGAGATTTTACAAAACGCCTGGAGTATATGCTCAGTGAAGAACAGGACGAAGAACGCTTGCTGCAGCTTGAGCGTGAACTGGAAGCCCTCAAGCTGAAACTGGCGCAAAATTTTTAGGAGGGATGCTCTGTGAGTACTGAGTGGGATATTCAGTCCATACTGCCGCACCGCTATCCTTTTCTGCTGGTTGACCGCCTGCTGGAGGTTGTGCCTGGTGAACGTGCTGTTGGAATAAAAAATGTAACCATCAATGAGCCCTTTTTCCAGGGTCATTTCCCCGGTTTCCCGGTAATGCCCGGCGTCCTGATTGTGGAGGCTATGGCCCAGGTAGGCGCTGCGGCTATACTTGGCATGCCGGAGAATAAAGGCCGGCTTGCACTTTTTACCGGTATTGACAACCTTCGTTTTAAACGTCAGGTGGTGCCGGGCGATACACTGCGCCTTGAGCTGGAGATAACAAAAATACGGGGGCCCATCGGCAAAGGCCGCGGTACGGCCACCGTTGACGGAAAAGTGGCAGCCGCCGGCGAGCTGATGTTTGCGCTGGTGGACCAGTAAAATTATATTTGACAGAATAACCTGCATCCGTTATCATTTAACTGCAAACACAACTTAATACTCTTATCCAGAGAGGTGGAGGGAATGGCCCGATGAAACCCGGCAACCGGACTTTTAGTCACGGTGCCAATTCCAACAGGGTGGGATACTATCCTGGTAGATAAGAGAGGTACTCCGAAAGGAACCTCTTGATATCCAAAGAGGTTTTTTTTTGTTTAAAGCGATGCAGTTTGCGTCAACCTAAGCTTAGGAGGAATAAAAATGGGCAAAACCTTTTTGTTTACCTCAGAATCGGTGACTGAAGGCCACCCTGATAAAGTTGCCGACCAGATTTCAGATGCCATTTTGGACGCCATTATCGGCCAGGATCCAATGGCCCGTGTGGCGGCGGAGACGTCTGTTACAACCGGCCTTGTTTTGGTAGCCGGAGAAATAACTACTTCCTGTTATGTTGATATTCCGCAGGTGGTCCGCAGCACAGTAAAAGGAATTGGCTATACAAGGGCCAAATACGGTTTTGATGGCGACACCTGCGCAGTGCTCACCGCCATTGACGAGCAGTCCCCAGATATCGCGCTTGGCGTAAACCAGTGCTTTGAGTCCAAGAGCGGAGAATTTAAAGATGAAAAACTTGACGCCATCGGCGCCGGCGACCAGGGCATGATGTTTGGCTTTGCCTGCAATGAAACCCCTGAACTTATGCCGCTGCCCATTGCCATGGCCCACAAGCTGGCCAGGCGCCTGGCCGAGGTGCGCAGGGAAAAAATACTACCCTATCTCCGTCCTGACGGTAAGACGCAGGTTACAGTAAAGTATGTGGACGGCAAGCCCCAGAGTATAAACACCATAGTTGTTTCAGCCCAGCACAGGGATGATGTGAGCCTCGATAAAATAAGGAAGGACATCCTGCAAAATGTGGTTTACCCTGTAGTGCCCGGACATTACCTGGTCAGCGACACCAATTATTATGTCAACCCTACAGGACGTTTTGTAGTGGGAGGCCCACAGGGCGACGCCGGCCTTACAGGACGTAAAATAATCGTCGATACCTACGGTGGTTACGCCCGCCACGGCGGAGGCGCTTTTTCCGGCAAGGACCCGACAAAAGTTGACCGCTCAGGGGCGTATGCCGCGCGCTATGTAGCTAAAAACCTGGTGGCCGCCGGCCTGGCAGACAAGTGCGAGGTGCAGATTGCCTATGCCATCGGCGTGGCTAAACCTCTCTCACTGTTAGTAGAGACTTTCGGCACGGCCAAAATCGAAGAGGAAAAAATTGAAAAACTGATCAGGGCCATTTTTGACCTGCGCCCGGCGGCAATCATCCGCGACTTGGAACTCCGGCAGCCTATATACAGGCAGGTTGCAGCCTACGGCCATTTTGGCCGCGAGGACCTTAATCTGCCCTGGGAGCGCACAGACAAAGCAGAGCTCCTGCGCAGTGAGGCCGGCCTGGCCTAGCTGTTAAGCAAAAAATGCATATCCCGGCTATAAAACAGTATGAAAAAAGGTGAGGAACTGCATGCCCCACCTTTTTTTCATGTAATGCTATTTTTACACTTAAAGTGTGCCGTAATGACTAAAAATGCTGCTGTATCTGCAGCAAGTATTTTTACTGTTTTGTCGTGCTGTGAAAAATGCCTGCTACTTTTGACTGCAAAAGAACTCAATCGCGCCAACTTCAAACTTCCGGAGCAGTTTTAATGTAAAGACACGCCGCAAACTCACCGATTGCAGCCTGCACGGGAACCCTTTTATAATGGGGTTGACCGTACGGTAAAAGAGCAAAGGGGGTGAATTTGTTGGCTGTTACTCTTTCTCCCGGCTATACGCGCTGCCAGGCAAGAATGCAAAATGGTGTAGATGATCAAGGGGATCCTGTTTATGTCAACCGTATATTTACAAGAATCCGCCCTACTGCCAGCCATCAGGATATCTACGATGTTATCGAGGGCCTGCTAAGCTTGCAGTCACTGCCGGTGATCACACTGCGACGCCTGGATGACGGTGAATTGGTTAATGAGTAAACTCATATTTTAGCAAGTTAGGGAGGTGAAGTTTGTGCAAACCCTGCAGTTAGTTTTCCGCAATGAAGAAGGCACCTTGTATACACTGTCTCTCGCCAATCCCAGGCAGGACCTGGAGCCGCTGGATGTGGGCATAGTAATGGATGCCTTGATTGACAAAAATATCTTCCACACCGCAGGGGGCGCTGTTGCTGAAAAGGTGCGCGCCCGCCTGGTAACACGTGAGATGGAGGAGATCGTTTCTTATATCTAACTCTTTGGGAGGCTTTTGCCTCCCTTACTATTTACTTTTAACAAAGGAAGGATTATAAGTTTGCAGTGTTGAATACTAACCGGCGGGAGGGGAATTATGCCTACACTGGAAGGCACCTTGGAAAGAATAAGTTTTTATAATGATAAGACGCTGTTTATGGTGGCACGCCTGCGTTCGGACGACGATGAATTGTGTACTATCATCGGCAACATGCCACTTTTAAGCGCCGGGGAGAAACTGCGCCTGCAGGGTGAGTGGTCACAGCATCCTGATTATGGGCGCCAGTTTAAGATCCAAACGTATGAGGTGCTTATGCCGCGCAATCTAAAGGGCATCAGGCGCTTTTTGGCATCAGGCCTGATTAAGGGAGTGGGCCCGGCCACAGCGGAAAAAATTGTGGAACATTTTGGGCCGGCGACACTGGACATCATTGAAAGAGAGCCTCTGAGGCTGACGGAGGTTGAGGGGATAGGAGAAAAAAAAGCGGCGATGATTGCGGAAAGTTTAAAAGAGCGCCGGGAAGTAATGAAAGTAATGTCTTTTCTGCAGGGATACGGGGTGGGCACCGGCTATGCAACCAGGATTTACAGGCGCTACGGCGATGATACAGTTGCCAGGGTCACAGAAAACCCCTACAGGCTGGCAGAGGACGTTTTTGGCGTGGGCTTTCGCACCGCTGACAAAATCGCCCTTGAAATGGGCTTGGCTTCCGATTCACCGCACCGCATCCGCGCCGCTCTCCTCTACCTGTTAAACCAGGCCCAGGATGAGGGCCACCTTTATCTGCCGCAGCAGGAACTGGCTGACAGGGTGATTGAGGCGCTTGGCGCCGCTGATAATTGTGTAGACGAAGAGGCAATTGCCCGACAGCTCGGCAGGCTGCTTGGCGATGGTTACCTGGTGCTTGAGAGCCTGGGTGGAGAAGATGCGGTTTATCTTTCACATCTTTTTCAGGCGGAAAAATATGTGGCAGAGCGCCTGCGCGGATTGGCCGCGTTCCAGCATACACTGCCTGCAGGCCGGGGCCTCCCGGAGGCAGACGGCATAGAACTGGCCCAGGGACAGCGGCAGGCAGTAGCCATGGCGCTTGAATCAGGCCTGTTGGTGGTAACGGGTGGCCCGGGCACAGGCAAGACAACTACGATTAAAGCGCTTTTGACTCTGTTTCAGCAGCATGGGCTGGAAGTGATGCTTGCCGCACCCACCGGGCGGGCAGCCAAGAGGATGACCGAGGCCACCGGCCTGGAGGCAAAAACAATCCACAGGCTGCTGGAGTTTACATACACGGAAGGGGAGGGCTACCGTTTTCAGCGAGATGATACGCGGCCGCTAAAAGCACACGTTATCATTGTTGATGAAGTATCCATGGTGGACCTTCTGCTTTTTTATCACCTGCTGAAAGCAATTCCGGCGGGTTGCAGGCTGATCCTGGTGGGCGACATGGACCAGTTGCCTGCTGTGGGTGCGGGCAATGTGCTGCGTGATATCATTGCTTCAGGTGCTGTGCCTGCGGCCAGGCTTGACCGTATTTTCCGCCAGGCTGATTCCAGCACCATTATTACCAACGCGCACCGTGTCAATACCGGGCAGATGCCGTTTGTGGAGGGCAACTCAAGCGATTTTTACTTTATGCCTGAAAGTGAACCCGGCAAGGTAGTGGAGATGATCCTGGAGTTGTGCAGCCGACGTCTGCCTCGCTACCGCAACAGGGATCCAATTGATGATATCCAGGTTCTAAGCCCAATGCGCCGGCATATACTTGGGGTGGAAAATCTAAACCTTAAACTCCAGCAGGAGCTGAACCCGCCTGCTCCTCATAAGCCGGAAATACAGATGGGCAGCGCCCATTTCCGGCTGGGCGATAAGGTGATGCAGATCCGTAATAACTACCAGAAAGAGGTATTTAACGGCGATATTGGCCGCATCACTTACATTAACAGTGACGACGGTGAAATCCATGTGCTTTATCCTGATGTGGGCGGGGAGAGGGAAGTGATCTACGACCTGACTGAGCTTGATGAACTGGTACTGTCCTATGCAGTTTCTGTCCACAAAAGCCAGGGCAGCGAGTACCCGGTGGTGGTTCTGCCGGTGGTGACTCAGCACTACATAATGCTGCAGAGAAATTTGCTTTACACTGCTATCACCCGGGCCAAGGAGCTTGTCGTGCTGATAGGCACCAAGAAAGCGCTGGCCATAGCTGTGCGAAACAATAAAGTAGAGGCACGCTATACGCGACTTGCTGCCAGATTGGCAGAAAATTAATTTAAAGGAGCGCGTATCTAATGGGCCATTTAAACCCTTTATTTGACCTTTTTTTCCCACCGCGCTGTATTTTCTGCTGCAGCAGGCTTGAGGGCGAAGGTGCTTTTTCGACCTGTGAAAAATGCCTGGCAAAACTGCCTGTTCACTGCTGCCACAGGTGCGGCCACCCCCTGCCAGAGCAGATCGACCCCTGCCCTGTCTGCCGCGATTATAAATTAAGTTTTCATGGCGCCTGTGCGGTTGATCTCTACCGGGGCAGAATGAAAAGGGTGGTGCAGAAGTATAAGTATGGGAGGCAAAAGCACCTGGCCGGGCCGCTTGGCAAATTAATGGCCAGGAGGCTGAAAAAATGCGGCTGGCCCCAGTTATCTGCCGTTGTCCCTGTCCCGCTGCACAGGCAGCGGCTCTTGGAACGTGGATACGATCAGTCGCTGCTTCTGGCCCAGGTTATAGGGGATGAACTGGGGCTTCCGGTGAGGACAGTGCTCGTTCGCTCGCGACCGACCCCAAGCCAGACAAAACTGGGACACAATGAGCGCTGGCAGAATGTCAGAGATGCTTTTTCTGTGCTGCCTGAACACACTGTATCCGGGCGTCTGCTTTTAGTTGATGATTTGCTCACAACAGGTGCCACAGCTCATTTTGCCGCTGCCGCACTGCTTTCCGCCGGCGCCCAGGAGGTATATCTGGCGGTAGTGGGCCGCTGACAGGAACAGCCTGGGTTAGCTGTGGAGTTTTTGCCAAACTCAATGGGCCGCTGGCAGGATTTTGGACCGTTGACTTTAATTGAGAGATGTGATAATTTATTCGTATGTTGGTGTGAGAGGCATTGACATAGTTTTATTTTTTAGGGGGAATGAAAGTGTACGGTAAAGTTAAGTGGTTTAATCAGGAAAAAGGCTATGGATTTATTGAAAGGGAAGACGGGGGAGACGTTTTTGTCCATTACTCCGCCATCTCGGGCGAGGGTTTCAAAACCCTGGCTGAAGGACAGGAAGTTGAGTTTGAAATTGTTGAAGGAGCCCGTGGCCCTCAGGCGGCAAATGTTTCGAAAGTATAACCTGAAGGTTATCACATACTGCCACACAAAATCCCAAAACATGTTTTTGGGATTTTTCCCTTCTAAGTAAGGTAATCTACAAAATGTGCAGGATTTTCCCATCTTTAGAGGGAATACTAATAAAAAGCAAAAGGAGTTGAGGGAGATGAAACTTACTGTGAGAGGTAAGAACATCGAAGTTACCGAAGCCCTCAGGGAGCATGTACAGAAGCGTGTGGGTAAGATTAAAAAGTACTTTGACTTTGACACTGAAGCACAGGTAGCACTGGGTGTAGTACGCGAATTACATACTGTGGAAGTTACAGTAGCTGTTAACGGGATGATCCTGCGTGCTGAAGAATCGACCAACGATATGTATGCCTCAATAGATATGGTTGTCGATAAACTGGAAAGGCAGATTGCCAAGTACAAGACGAGAATTAACCGCAAATCACGCCAGTTAGCGGGAGGTGCCAGGTCTACATCCGAACTTCCCAGGGTCGAGGAAGATGATGAGCCTAAAGTTGTAAGGACCAAGCGGTTTGCTGTAAAGCCCATGCCTGTGGAAGAGGCAGTTTTGCAGATGGACCTGCTGGGACACGATTTTTATGTATTTGCCAATGCTGATACAGATGAGGTTAATGTAGTCTACCGGCGTAAGGACGGTAATTATGGTTTGATCGAGCCAACACTGAAGTAACAGTGGAAGTAACTTAAAAAGCCGGCGAGGCCGGCTTTTTTAGTAGAAGGAAAGGAGGCATAAGGTGCTTGATGTAGTTATTTTTGAGGGCAGCTGTGCCCAGAGCCCGGTGGAGGAGATACTTGTCGGGGTCAGGCATGCCGTACTGGCGGATAATGTGGCCAAACTGCTGTCACTGCCTGAAGTAGCAAGGATTTTTCTCGTTACAAACCAACCGCAACTGGCAACTGTGAGCAGCGATGCGCGCTTTAGGGTGGAGCTCAATTCAACACCTCCTTCGGCTTTCCATTTTGGGCGCGAACTTCTGGAGTTGATAAGCAGGCACGGTATTACAAAGATTCTTTACCTGGGAGGAGCTGCTGTACCGCTTGCCGACACACAGGAGCTTGCTTTTGCCTGCAAATCAATCCTGTCAGGGCAGCGCAGGTTTGTCACCAATAATGTACAATCCGCTGATATTATTGGGTTTAGCCCGGCATTGGCGCTCAGTGAGCATAAGCTTCCGGCTACGGATAATGAACTGGCCATGCTTTTACGCTATGGCGCGGGCTTTGAGCAAATCTTGCTGCCTGTCACGCTGGGTACCCAGTTTGATATTGATACACCAAGTGATGTGCTGGTTTTGGCCGCGTCACCTTTCGGCGGCCATAACCTGCGCAGGGCGTTGGCAGGAAGCGGCCTGGACCTGACACTGGTGCGCCGGCTAAAAGAAGTGCTGCGTGGTGATTACCTCGAACTGGCCCTGATAGGGAGAGTGGGTGCGCCCGCCATTGCCCGCCTCAACAGCCATTTCAAGGTCCGCTTGAGGATATTTTCCGAAGAACGCGGTATGAAGGCGCTTGGCCGCCTCGAAAGTGGAAAGGTTGTTTCACTTCTTGGCTACTGGCTTGATGAAATCGGGCCGGAGCGTTTTTTCGACTACCTGGCACAGACTGTGCAGGCAGCAATGATTGATACACGAGTCTTATTTGGACATATGCACAAGCAATTAAGCGATGCAGACCGCTTTTATTCCGACCTTGGCCGGTACGACAAAATAGAAGACAAGTGGCTGAAGGATTTTACAAAGGCTGCTGTGCGCTGTCGGCTTCCTGTCATGTTGGGGGGGCATTCGCTGGTGAGCGGGTGTATATGGGCGCTGACTGAAGAAATAGGCGTATTGTTGTAAAGGTTTTTGGCATATCAAGAAGGATTTTAAAATGATTAGTCGAATTTGGTTAGAAACTATTGAAATATTTGGGAAATTAGCCTGATTAATGCTTGCGGGGGAGCATAAGGCGAAAATAAACAGAGTGGAGGGTTTTATTTGGCCGATGCTCCTAAAGAAATAAGGCTGGCAGACTGTGAGAATTTTATCAGGCAGATTCGCGATGTTATTTCTGTCAATATAGTAGCGGAAAATGGTAAAGAGATTACAGAGATACATGTGCTGGCGGAAGATTCCCGCAATCCCAAACAGATCGTAAGGGACATTGAAACTCTGTTTCGTGTGGAGTATGGACTTGATTTGGACCATAAAAAAATCTCGGTGGTGCAGTTGCGTAAAGAGCAGAGGAATCTAAACGAAAAACGCTTAAAGTTTTCCTCCATTAATCTCAACATGCGGGGAAATAAAATGGAAGCTCTGGTTGAGCTTGCTTCAGAAAAAAAGAGCTGCAAGGGTCAAAAATCAGGGGTACTGTCACGGCAAAACCGCCTGCGCCTGACAGCGGAAGCAGCGCTGCAGGCGGCGGCGGGTTTCCTTGCTGAAGAAAGCAGCATTGTACTCGACGACATAGCTCTTTTTACGCTGGGCGGGAGGAACATTGTCTGCATCGCTGTGACATTGGTGCGCGGCATGCAGGAGGACAACCTTGTTGGCTGCGCGCTTGTCAGCCAGGATGAAAAAGAAGCTGTTGTCAGGGCAGCTTTAAATGCCATCAACAGAAGGGTATCTACTGATATTTGAAAAAAAAGGACCGGCAGCGTTTCCCCAAGCGGAGCGGTTAGCCCGCCATTAATTAGCGGACACGGCGGAGAAAACCGTGAGGGGGATTATTAAAATGGCAAAGATTATCCGTGCGCTCGTTGCTCTCTGCGCTCTTGTGCTCGCCGGTGGCGCCAACTACAGGTGGTAAATTAAAAATTGCCGGTCCTTTTTTATATAATCCGGAGGATAACAATGTCATTCAGAGAAGAGCCACTGCAAGTCAAAATATATGTTTCCCTTGTGGTTAGCGCCGCAGCTCTTTTCCTGTGGTATAATCCATTCGCAGTCACTCTCATTGGCTGGCCTTTTTTGTTTTTTGTTTTATTGAATATGGCTTTTGAGAATCTGGGCGTCGAGCTGCCCAGGGGATATGGTTCTGTTTCTGTGGGCTTTGCCGTCAGCCTAGCTCTGATAATACTTATGGGACCGGTAGCGGCAGTATGGGCCAATGCTTTTAACATAGTTCATTTTAATTCTCTGAAACAAATAAGAAAAATGTCATACCGTTTACTCTTTAACACGGCACAGCTCATGCTGTCGGCAGGTCTAGCCGGGTATACGTATGTCTTCAGTGGTGGTACCCCTGGATCTTTTATTCTTCCCGCTAATATTCTTCCCCTTATTGCCAGCACTTTCACTTATTTTTTTGTAAATGCTGTGTTGGTGATATATGTAATGTCTTTATCAAAAAAAGTGTCTTTTTTCGGTATGTGGCTAACTAATTTCCGCTGGTCCGCGCCGAATTATTTTGCTGTGGCGCCTCTGGGTGTCCTGATAGCAGTAGTTTATACAAGTATGGGGATGTCCGGTGTGCTTCTGCTTGTTCTGCCCCTGCTGCTGGCACGCCACACATTTATTTTATATATGGATATGCGCAACCAGTACCTCAGTACAATCAGAGCGCTGACCAAGGCCATTGATGCCAAGGATCATTATACTCACGGCCATTCTGAACGTGTGGCGCGTTATGTGGTTATGATAGGCCAGGAAATGGCCCTGCCTGAGGATTTTCTGGAAAAGCTGGAATACCTGGCGCTGATGCACGATATCGGTAAAATCGGTATTCCTGAAAGTATATTAAATAAGCCGAGCCGCCTTTCAGATGAAGAATTTAACCTGGTGCGCGGGCACTCGGCAGTGGGCGCCGATATAATCAGCAACATTAAATTTATCGGCGAATATGCCGATATTGTCCGCCATCACCACGAACGCGTAGATGGCAGTGGTTATCCCGACGGGCTCACCGGCGACCTGATGTCTGTGGGGGCTAAAATAGTGAGCGCTGCCGACGCCTTTGACGCTATGACCTCACTGCGCACATACCGGGAACCTATGACTAAGCAGGAGGCTGTGGCAGAGCTGAAGAGATGCAGCGATACTCAGTTTTGTCCGGTGGTGGTCGATGCTTTTATTAAAGTGTTGCGCCGCAAGGGGGAAATAAAATGATTCTTGCGGGTGTGGTTTTAGCAGCGGCTGTGGCGCTGCTGCGCGGGGGTAAACTGGAGCGGTTGGGCAACCTTAATCTGTCTTGGCTTCCCCTGGTTTGGGCGGCAATTATTCTCAGGGCCGCTGCCGGGATACTGGCGAAAAATGGTTTTGTGTTTGGGCCGTGGCTGCAGGTGGCAGCTTATGTCCTATTTATCTATGTTGTGGCGATGAACTCAAAATACCCGGGCATCAAGCTCTTTGGCCTGGGCAGCCTGGCTAATTTTCTAGTAATTGCGGCCAACGGCGGGACAATGCCGGTATCGGCGGCGGCCATAGCTAAGGCCGGAATAACAGGCCAGCCTGCGGGCACCCACTCTCTGCTCACGGCACAAAGCCGGCTTTGGTTTCTGGCTGATATCATACCGGTATCTTTTCGCCTGCCGACGCCTGCTGTTGTCAGTGCCGGCGACCTCATGATTGTGGCCGGTATGTTTATCTTTATACAGTACCGCATGCTGTGTGGGGAAGAAGCCAGAGGACTTGTTTTGGACAAAGAATAGTGGTAAAATAAATTTGGCCTGTGAAATAATATGAGTATGGCACACGGGAACCTCAGGGTTCCTTTTTATACATGTTTAATTATGACAACAGAAAGCTGGAGGGTCGAAAAATGCGAAGCCTGATAGCCAGGATAATCGGCGATGTGAACCTGCGTGAACTGAAAAAACTTAATCCGCTTGTGGAGAAAATCAAGTCTCTGAAAGAACAGATGGAAGCTCTGCCTGATGACGCACTGCGTGCCAAAACAGAGGAGTTCCGCGCGCGCTTAAGCAGCGTGCTTGAGGAGCAGCGCCGGCTGGTGGATGAACTGCGCCTGGAATTAGACAATGTAACCGAGACCGGCTTTCACCATACAATTAAAGAGCAGCTCGAGGATGCGCGCAAGAAACTGTTTAAGGCTGAACAGGCCGCTCTTGAAGAGCTGCTGCCTGAAGCTTACGCTGTAGTGGCGGAAGCAGCCTGGCGCACAGTTAAAATGCGCCACTTTGATGTACAGTTGCTGGGCGGGATAGTCCTCCACCAGGGGAGAATCGCCGAGATGAAGACAGGTGAGGGCAAGACGCTGGCGGCGACCCTCCCTGCTTACCTGAATGCGCTTCCAGGCAAAGGTGTCCACATAGTGACTGTGAACGACTATTTAGCAAAGCGTGACAGCGAGTGGATGGGGGAAATATACAAATTCCTCGGGCTGTCAGTGGGTCTGGTTGTTCACGGCATCGAACCCTCACAAAGGCGTGACGCTTATAATTCTGATATTACTTACGGCACCAATAACGAATTCGGGTTTGATTACCTGCGCGACAATATGGTGCTCTACAAAGAAAACATGGTGCAGCGGAATCTGAATTTCGCCATTGTCGACGAAGTAGACAGCATCCTGGTGGATGAGGCCAGGACGCCGCTGATTATTTCCGGGCAGTCAGATGATGATGAAATTGATTATAAAGGATACTACGACTATGCCAGACGTCTGAAAAAAGGTTTAGATTATGAAGTAGATGAAAAAGCCCAAACTGTTGAAGAGACACCGGATGGAATGAAAAAAATTGAAAAAATAGTTGGAAGAAACATTTACGGCGAAGAAAGCGAAATTTTTAGTGAAGACGAGCACCACTCTGATGTAGATAACAAAACAAAAGGGAGTGTAAAGTCAGGCTCAGAGCTATCAAACGATCAAATTCAGGGCCTGATACGAAAGGCAATCAGAGCTAAAGAATTAATGCAGCGGGACAAGGAATATGTTGTCAGTGATAAAGGTGAGATAATCATTGTTGATGATTTTACCGGCCGCCTGATGTATGGCCGTCGCTACAGCGAAGGGCTGCATCAGATGATTGAAGCTAAAGAAAACGTAAAAATTGCCAAAGAAAGCAAAACATTGGCCACTATCACTTTCCAGAACTATTTTCGCATGTATAGGAAGCTGGCCGGAATGACAGGCACAGCCAAGACTGAAGAGGAAGAATTTCAGAAGATATACGGCATGGATGTGCTGGAGATACCCACGAATAAGCCGATGATCCGCCATGATTTAGCGGATGTGATTTATAAAAACGAGCGTGCCAAGTTTAGAGCGGTTGTAGAGGATATTGTGCAGCGGCATAGTTTGGGGCAGCCGCTTCTTGTAGGCACCATTTCTATTGAGAAATCGGAAGAGTTGAGCCGGCTGCTGCAGAAAAGAGGAGTCCGCCACGAAGTCCTAAACGCCAAGCACCATGCACGTGAAGCGGATATTATTAAACTTGCCGGACAGGGGGAAGCAGTTACCATAGCCACCAACATGGCCGGACGAGGTACCGATATCGTGCTGGGCGACGGGGTCACAGAGCTTGGTGGGCTGCACATTATAGGCACCGAGCGCCACGAGGCCAGGCGTATCGACAATCAGCTGCGCGGCCGCTCCGGCCGTCAGGGCGACCCTGGCTCATCCCAGTTCTTCATCTCCATGGAAGACGACCTGATGCGGCTTTTTGGTTCTGATAATATTCTGGGTATTATGGAAAAACTTGGCCTTGAAGAGGACGTGCCCATTGATCACCCTTTAATCAGCCGCGCCATTGAGAACGCCCAAAAGCGTGTGGAATCACGCAACTTCGATATCCGCAAGCACATCCTTGAATATGACAACGTGATTAATGAGCAGCGGGAAGTCATCTACAGCCAGCGCCGCCGGGTGCTGGAGGGCGAGGATCTGCGCGGGCAGGCCATGGATATGACTTCAGAGCTTATCGACGAAGCCATTGCTGTTTATGCCAATGAAAAAGTCTACGATGACGAGTGGGACTTAAATGAATTGCTCAAATATGCCGAAGGAGTATTTCTGCCTCCCAGGCACTTTAAAGTACAGGACCTCAAAGGGAAAGACAGGCAGGAACTTCATGAGATGCTATATGAAGCGGCAAAATCTTTTTATGCTCAACGCGAGGCTAAGCTCGGCAGTGAGACAATGCGGGAACTGGAACGAGTTGTGCTCTTGCGTACTGTGGATACCAAATGGATGGACCACATCGACGCCATGGATGATCTGCGGCAGGGTATAGGATTGCGGGCTTTCGCCCAGCGCGACCCGCTGGTTGAATACAAGTATGAAGCCTATGAAATGTTTCAATCTATGATCAGGTCTATCAGGGAAGAAGTGGTGGGCCTCCTTTACCGCGTCCAGGTTGCCTCGCCGCCTAAACGTCAGTCAGTGGCAGTTGTCAACGAGACCCCTCCCAGTGACGGGACTGCTGTACACGGGCCGGCCCGTGCCGCTGCCAAGCCCGGACGCAATGACCCCTGTCCCTGCGGGAGCGGAAAAAAATATAAGAAGTGTTGTGGAAAGTAGGTGCAGACCGTGTCTTTGGAATTAAAAAACATATGCCAGGGTTTGCGGGAGCGTCATACGGAAATGAGTGTTTCCCTTTGACGTTGCTGCCAAGAGTGAATTAATCAATAAACTGGAAGAGAGTACGGCAGAGCCTTCCTTCTGGAATGACAGTGAAAACGCGCAAAAGGTAATCCAGGAACTGAAGCAGTTGCGCGAGGAAGTGGACCCTGTCCGGTCTTTTGTTGAGAAGCTGGATGATTTGGAACTTACTGTCTTTTTGGCCGAAGAGGAAAGCGACGAAAGTTTGTTTAGAGAAGCGCGGGATAAGGCTGGCAACCTGCTGCAGGAGATTGGCAGGCTGGAGCTGGCTATTCTTTTCCGCGGCCATTATGATTCACACGCGGCCATTATTTCCATCCATCCCGGCGCAGGAGGCACAGAGTCGCAGGACTGGGCAGCCATGCTTGTACGCATGTATGCGCGCTGGTCGGAAAGGAGAAATTACCAGGTAGAAGTTTTAGACCTTTTACCCGGTGATGAGGCTGGTATAAAAAGCGCTACACTGCTTGTCAAGGGTAAAAATGCTTTTGGCTATTTGAAGGCGGAGCGCGGTGTGCACAGGCTGGTGCGCATCTCTCCTTTTGACGCCGCCAAGAGACGCCATACTTCTTTTGCTTCCCTTGACGTGCTTCCGGAAATAGAGGAAGAAGACCAGAATGTGGCAATCTCGCCGGATGACCTCAAAATCGACACTTTCCGCGCCAGCGGTGCAGGCGGCCAGCATATAAACACCACCGACTCTGCTGTGCGTATCACCCACCTGCCTACCGGTATTGTGGCGCAGTGCCAGAACGAACGTTCACAGCACTCCAACCGGGACAGGGCAATGAAGATCCTGCGCGCCCGCCTGGCGGACCTCTATGAACGCAAGCAGGCTGAGGAACTGGCCGGCCTGCGCGGCGAGCAGAAGGAAATCGCCTGGGGAAGCCAGATTCGCTCCTATGTTTTTCAGCCCTATACTCTGGTCAAAGATCACCGTACCGGAGTAGAAGTCGGCAATATTGAAGCAGTGATGGACGGTGACTTAGACCATCTCATTGAATCCTACCTCCGCCAGACGGCGGGCAGGAAATAACCGGGGCGGTGATACCTGTTGACCAGGTGGCAGCTCTTTAGAGAGTATATTCTTGTCCTGCTTGGCACCGCAATCATGGCGGTTGCCTTTAACATTTTTCTTATCCCCAACCTCATCGCAGCGGGCGGTATCAGCGGTATCGGCATCATCGTCTATTACCTGTATCGTTTTCCTGTGGGTTTCACTATACTGCTCCTTAACCTGCCCCTGTTTTTATTCGCCGCCCGTGTTTTCGGCTTTCGCTTTATCTTCCGCGGACTGTTTGGCGCAGTGTCGCTCTCAGCATTGATTGAGCTGCTGGCGCCCCTCCCTGTGGCCACCGGCGACCTGCTTTTGGCTTCTGTCTACGGGGGGATCCTGATGGGAGTGGGAATTGCCCTTGTTTTCAGGGCGCGCGGCTCCACCGGCGGCACGGTGCTGGCAGCCCAGATTCTGAATAAAATGTTCGGGTTTACCAGCGGGCAGAGCCTGCTGGGAGTGGATTTTCTCGTTATTGCCCTCGCCGGCATTGTCTTTAACCTTGAGCTTGCCATGTACGCGCTGATTTCACTGTTTGTCAGCAGCCGCGTCATCGACCTTATCCAGGAGGGAATCAGCAACAGCAAGGCCACCCTCATTATTTCAGACCAGACTGAGCTGATTGCGCAAAAAATTATGAGCGACCTCGACCGCGGCGCCACAGTGTTTACAGGCAAAGGCGCCTTTTCCGGGCAGCCAAGAGAAATGGTGCTCACTGTAGTCGGGCAGTCCGAATTGCACAGGCTTAAAAGTACCGTCCATGAAATCGACCCCCAAGCCTTTGTCATCGTCGGCAACGCCCACGAAGTCCTCGGCGAAGGCTTCCGCAACCCCTAGAGAAACTCATCTTGCAGGTGGGAGAGGGAGGAGGGGTTGAAGGGACGGGTGCAGAGGGGGTCGCCCTGCAGGAGGGGGAAATTGGACTCGAAAGTGGGGCGGGGGACGCTGTAGAGGATGCCGATTGGAATTTTGTCACCCCACTGGCGGGCGAGGTCAAGGGCGGAGTTGAAGTCGGACGGGTCATGGCCTTGGGGCTTGTAGGCCCTTTTTTTATACCAGGCGAAGGTATTGACTTTGTTGAATGTAACGCATGGCTGGAGAATGTCAATCAATGCATATCCGGGGAAGAATTTTATGGCCCACCGCAAGGCCTGTTTCGCGGCGGAGCAGGGCGGCGAACTGTCCTGTGGCGTTGTTTTCCGCCATCAGCGAGAAACCGCCTCCGGAGGTGGAAGTCAGGGAGCGCGCTCCGGCAAATGAGACGCCAAGGGCCATGTTAATAGCAGCGATTTCATCTTCGGCCTGTTCCACAATCACATCATGAGAAATCTGCTTGCCGGCGAGATAGATCATTACCCCTGTGGCCGGTGTCATTGGATATGCTGACAGGAAGCGGCAGCCGCTGGCCAGGGCAGACATGCCCAGGAGCTGGTTGCCGTCTATGAAAAGACTGCGATTTAAATCTTCTGTTTTAGGCGGCAATTTGAAGCACGGCGCGCAGTGTGCAGCAGCTGCCGCATAGCCCAAGCGCAGGGCGGCGGTGTTTTTTTCCGACATCCCTGGTTTATCGGCAAATGTTTCTTCCAGTCCGGGAATAATGAAAAAATATGGCGCAGGTAAAAGGTTTTTTAGAAATGGTGTCGAATTTATGTTAAGTACAATTTGCTTTGACTGTACAAATCAATGCCTGTAGGCAGGACGGGAGCGCCGAACAGCATGATTGAAATACAGCAGGTTGGGATGGTTTATCCCAACGGCGTTAAGGCTTTGGATAGGGTTAACATTAACATCGACCGGGGAGAATTTGTTTTTATGGTGGGCGAGAGTGGCGCCGGTAAATCCACCATTATCAAGCTTTTGTGCAGGGAATTTCTGCCAAGCAGCGGCAGCATCAGAATGTTTGGACGTGACATAGCCCGCTTCAGGAGGCGTGAAGTGCCGATGCTGCGACGCAGCATCGGAGTGGTGTTTCAGGATTTTCGACTTTTAACAAACCGCACTGTTTATGATAATGTGGCTTTTGCCCTGCAGGTAATAGGCGCTTCAAGCCGTGAAATCCGCAAACGTGTGCCTGATGCGCTTGAGATGGTGGGCTTGACAGAAAAAGCTCACATGAAGCCGCTTGAACTTTCCGGCGGCCAGCAGCAGCGTGTCTGCCTGGCGCGGGCTATCGTCAATCAGCCTCTGCTTATTATTGCCGATGAGCCTACGGGCAACCTGGATCCCAAAACATCACTGGGCATCATTGATACCCTGCGAAGCATAAATATTCGCGGGACAACAGTGGTCATGGCCACACACGACAAGGAAGTTGTGGATCAAATGCGACAGCGTGTCATTGCCCTGCATGCCGGCCAGGTCATCCGTGATCAGCGGGGGGGGGCTTACACTTATCATGGCGTTTAGGACATGGATTTATTACATAAAAGAAGCTTTCTGCAGTATTTTTCGCAACAGCTGGATGAGTATGGCTTCCATCGGTGTGGTAGCAGTTACACTCTTTATCCTTGGCAGCTTTATGCTGCTTAATATCAATGTGGACCACCTGACAGATGAGATTAAAAATCAGGTAGAGATAATTGCTTATGTAGAAGAGGACACGCCCGCAGACGAAGTGGACGAGCTGCGTGTGGCCATCATTCAGCTTACAGACGTGGAGGAAGTACGCTTTGTTTCCAAAGACGAAGCACTGGAGCGGCTGAGGGAAAAGCTGGGGGAGATGGTTGAGGGATACGGCGAAGGAAGGCGCAATCCGCTGCGGGATTCTTTTGAAATCCGCACTATTATCCCTGAGGATATTCCCGCTGTTGCAGCACTTCTGCAGTCTATGCCCGGTATTGCACGGGTAAACTACGGTGCTGAAGTGGTAGAATCACTCTTTATATTTACAGGTGTACTCAAATGGATAGGTATTGCTTTTATGCTGGGACTTGCCCTGACGGCCGCTTTTCTGATAGCAAATACCATTAAACTGACTGTCAATGCCAGGGCCGGCGAGATTATGATTATGAAATACGTAGGCGCCACAGAGTGGTTTATCCGCTGGCCTTTTGTGATTGAGGGGATTCTGCTCGGCAGCATCGGCGCCCTCATACCTAAGCTTATCCTGTCCTACCTCTACGCGCAGACTGTCTCCTGGGCCCAGTTTAACCTGATTTTTTTACCGCTGGTGAGCCCGGAGTTAATTATGGGTCAGATGAGCACCATTATGCTGACTATCGGTACTGTCATCGGCTGTCTGGGCAGCCTTGTCTCCATGCGCCGCTTCCTTAAGGTTTAAAAGCGTACATATTTTTCACTGTAGTATGGGAGGTGCTGAATTTTGTCCATACGTACAAACCGGCTGTCTCAATTTTTAATTGCTGTAATTTTGCTTGCAGCTTTTGTGCTGCCTGTCTTTGCCAATCAAATTCAGGAGAAGCACCAGGAGCTGGATGCTATCAAGTCAATGCAGGAAAGAGTTCAGAAAAAAATTGCAGATTATAAAAAACAGGAAAAAAGCCTGCTTGGAGAGCTGCGGTTTTTGGAAAGCAATATCAGCAGGGTGCAGACTGAACTGCGTTCCTTAAACAATAAGATAGGCGACACTGAGAAAAAAATTAAGGTGACAGAGGATGAACTGGCCGCAGCCGAGGAGCAGATAGCCGCCACGGAGGATCTGCTTGCCGTCCGCTTGCGTGCCATTCATGAGCACGGCAATATAAGTTACCTGGAAGTATTGTTCAACAGTACCACCTTCACTGAGTTTCTCACACGCTACAACGACCTGCAGATGATTGTTGGCCAGGACAGGGAACTCCTCACTGAATACCAGGCAGAAAAAGAGAGAATCGCCGCCATCAAACAAGACCTGGAGGGCCGCAGGCAGGATCTTTTGGCCCTGCGCCAATCAAATCTGGCCAAGAAGCAGGAATTGGAACTGAGCACAATGGAGCGGGAGATGATTCTGACCGCAGTGCGTGATGAACTGGACGCCGAGGAAGAAGCCATCAAACAGCTGGAAGCGGAGGCCAAACAGCTTGAAGAAATCATCAAACAGCTGCAGGCCGAGGCTGCCAGGAAGGGCAACGTTTACCTGGGGACAGGAAAGTATCTGTGGCCTGTGCCTGAGTTTGGCCCAAGCTGGATCACATCCGGCTTTGGCTACCGCATCCACCCGATTACGCGCGTGCGCGGTTCTTTCCACGGCGGAATAGATATCGGGGTCCCGCACAACCGCTGGCCCGGTTCACGCTCTTACATCGGCAGGCCGGTCGAGGTGGTGGCGTCTGATTCAGGCATTGCCTATACATATCGTATGGGCGGCGGCTACGGCAATCTGGTCATTGTGGACCACGGTGCAGGCATAGCTACTGTTTACGCGCACAACCACAACTTCCTGGTGGCAAATGAAACTCAGGTTATACGCGGCCAGGCCATTGCCATCGTTGGCTCCACCGGCGCCTCTACAGGCCCGCACCTGCATTTTGAAATCAGGATTAACGGCGAGAGGGTAGACCCGCTGCCCTACGTCAGGTAGGGTAAAGGTGAAAAAAACCATAGATTGTTCAGCCAAATAGATTTATAATTAGTGTTAGCGTTATAAAACGGCTGAAAGTTGGTGTCTTTTGTGAAACAGAGGACTGCTGTCCTGCTGGTGTGCCTGCTTCTTGTCAGCAACATGCTGACTTTCACGGCGACCAGAGGATTTTATCAGTGGAGGGCTGAAACCCCTCCTTCTTCATCTCCTGGGCCAAAAAACGGTATCAATAATTCAAAAGAGCTGGAGAACTTTATCAGTGTTTTGGAAATTCTGTCAGAGCGTCATCTGGAAGAAGTGACTGTTGAAGAACTGTTCGAGGCAGCAATCAATGGCATGGTCGGCATCCTTGATGAGCAGACACGTTATATGACCACCAAGGACTGGCAGAGGATGATGGAGCAGACAAGCGGCAGTTTTTCAGGCATAGGTGTGGAGATAATGTCTGTGGACGGTTTTGTTACTGTTGTCGCCCCCATCAAAGGGACGCCGGGCGAGCGCGCCGGGCTGCAGCCTGAAGACCGCATAGTGGAAGTGGATGGGCAGGATATCAGGGGTATCTCGACCATGGAGGCGGTGGGCCTGATACGCGGGCCGGAGGGTACCCAGGTCACTCTGAAAGTTCTGCGGGGGGAAGAAGACAGCGAGCTTTCTTTTGACATAATACGCGGCAATATAGTGGTGGCCAGTGTCTTTTCCAATATGCTGGACAAAAACATCGGCTATATTGAAATCAGTAATTTTGACGAACATGCAGGGGAAGACTTTAAAGTGGCCCTGATGGAACTGGAAAACCAGGGTATGGCCGGGCTCATACTTGACCTGCGGGGCAACCCGGGCGGACTGCTTACAGAGGCAGTCAGCATCGGCCAGGACCTTTTACCGGCCGGCCCCATTACTTACATGGTGGACCGGGACGGAAAAAAGATGAACACTTATTACTCATACGGCGCCGCCAAGCCTTACCCCATTGTGGTGCTTGTCAACAGGGGCAGCGCGTCTGCTTCTGAGATTATTGCCGGCGCCCTGCAAGACACAGGGGCGGGAATACTGGTGGGCACCAGGACGTTTGGCAAGGCCACTGTGCAGCACCTGGAGGGCTTGGGAAACAGCGGCGGGCTCAGCTATACAGTTGCCAAATATAGGACGCCGTCGGGCCGCGATATTCATGAAGTAGGGCTTGAGCCGGACATAGTGGTGGAATTGGAGAACTGGATCCATCTGCACCCGCTTACCCTGGATATGAAAATAGGCGATGAAAACCGCAATGTAACTTTCCTGCAGCAGGTTCTGAAACTGCTTGGCTACCAGGTGCCCGAGTCAGGCATTTTTGATGAAGCAACTGAAGAAGCCGTTAAGATTTTCCAGAGGTCACAGGGGCTGCCGGCCACCGGTATTGTCAAACAGGATACCAGGAAAAAACTGCAGGAAGCCGGAGAGGAAGCACAGGAAAAGAATGACACTCAAAAGCAAAAAGCAATTGAGATTATTTTAGAAAAAATTTCTTAGGAGCATAAGTGATGGACTTTAGATTACTGGTCCGCATATTTATACAGACATATTCTCTTTTTCTGCTCCACCCACTGTTTTGGCTGGTTGTGTTCCTGGTTGGCATGCAGTACAATCGCACCATTAAGACTGAAAAACAGGTTTTCGGCTCTGCAAAATTTTCTTTATGGCAGCATACACTGATTGCGGCGCTGTCGGGACTGCTTGGCGGTCTGCTGGCCAGCGCGCTCCTGGTGTTTTCAGGCATTTCGCTGGTGGAAATAGGCATTTATTATGTCTGGCCTCTGGCCCTGCTGTTTCTGCTGGTCAACCCCCGCTATCTCTGCTTTGCCTATGCAGGCGGGGTGGTCGGTGCTTTATCTGCACTTCTGCGCTTGCTCGGCGCTTATTTTCCGGTACTCTCCAGCGGACTGCCGGCTGATTTTGCAGCCATAAATATTCCGGGGCTGCTGGCGCTAATTGGGATTCTGCACCTGACAGAAAGCTTTTTAATCGCCATCAGCGGCCATCTGTATCCCAGTCCTCTTTACCTGAAGACAGAAAAAGGAGTAGTGGGCGGCTTTTCGTTGCATAAATTCTGGCCCCTGCCACTGGTGGGGCTGGTGGCAGCAGCCGTGCCCGAAGCTGCTGCGCTGTCGGCGGAAGCCGCGCGCATGCCACAGTGGTGGCCGGTATTTGCCAGCAGCACAGCAGTACCGGCCGGCCAGGCGCTGATGTATATGATGTTCCCCATTGTGGCCGGCCTTGGCTACGGAGACCTGGCAGTTTCCACGGATCCAAAGCAGAAAAGCAAATCATCGGCGCTTAATCTGGGACTATATAGTATTGTTCTGATTGCTTTGGCCTTTTTGGCGTTGCACTATCCGCCTGCAATTATTCCGGCGGCATTGTTTGCACCGCTTGGGCACGAGCTATTAATTATTCTTGGCAATAAAAGAGAGTTTGCCGGGGCGCCACTCTTTGTTCCGCCACTGCAGGGCGTGCGTGTGCTTGATATTTTTCCGGGCTCAGCCGCGGCCAAAGCAGGGTTGCAGGGCGGTGATATTATCCTTACAGTTAATGGCCTGGAAACCGGAAACTATTACTTTTTTCAAAACCTGCTGCAAAACGCGGGCCCTTTTCTCAGCCTCCGTGTCATACGGGGCGAGGAGGAGCACAGCCTGCTTATTAAGCGCCGTGCCAGTGAAAAAGCCCATGCAGGAATAGTTATAGTTCCTGACAAAGGCGTGCCAGCCTTTATGGAGGTCAGGCAGCTCAATTTCTTCTCGGCCCTTTCTGAAAAACTGCGCAGATTCACGAGCAAATAAGACAGGGGGACGGTTCCGCTGTCTTCCCCCTGTCTTTAATAATAAGACAAGAGAACCGTCCCCCTGTCTTGTCTGACAGGGGCTTTTTGTTATGATATAATAATGATGTTTATAACGAGGAGAGAACTTTATGGGACAGTTTCGGCTAAAGACAGAGTTTAACCCGTGCGGAGACCAGCCAAAAGCCATTGCTCAGCTTGTTGACGGTCTTTCAAAAGGTCTTTTGCACCAGACACTGCTTGGCGCCACAGGTTCAGGCAAGACATTTACCATGGCCAATGTGATTGAGAGTGTGCAGCGCCCCACACTGGTAATCGCCCACAACAAAACACTGGCTGCCCAGCTTTGCAGTGAGTTCAAGGAATTTTTCCCCCACAGCGCGGTAGAATATTTTGTGAGTTATTACGACTATTACCAGCCTGAAGCCTATATCCCCCAGACGGACACATTTATAGAAAAAGACGCTTCAATCAACGATGAAATTGACAAACTGCGCCACTCTGCCACCAGCGCCCTTTTTGAAAGGCGAGATGTTTTGATCGTGGCCAGTGTCTCCTGCATTTACGGCCTGGGTTCACCGCAGGAATACCGCGACCACGTGGTTTCACTGCGCGTGGGGATGGAAAAGAGCCGCGACGATGTTTTAAGGCAGCTGGTAGCCAACCAATATGAGCGCAACGACATGCAGCTGGAGCGCGGGCGCTTTCGGGCGCGCGGCGATGTTTTGGAAATTTATCCTGCTTCTTTCAGTGAGAAGGCTGTCAGGGTGGAGTTCTTCGGCGACGAAATTGAGAGAATAAGGGAAATAGATACTGTCACCGGCGAAATACTGTCTGAGAGGCAGCATATCGCCATTTTCCCGGCTTCGCACTTTGTCACCTCGCGGGATGTGCTTGACGAGGCCATGGCCGATATCCGCCTGGAACTTGAAGCGCGCCTGACAGAACTGCGCGCCCGGGGACGGCTGCTTGAGGCGCAGCGGCTGGAGCAGCGGACCAGGTACGACCTTGAGATGATGAATGAAATGGGCTTCTGCCAGGGCATTGAGAATTACTCGAGACACCTTGACAGGCGCCCGCCGGGCAGCCGCCCGTCTACACTGATAGATTATTTCCCTGCAGACTTCCTGCTGATGATAGATGAGTCGCATGTGACACTGCCGCAGATACGCGGCATGTACGCCGGCGACCGCTCGCGCAAGGAGACACTGGTGGAGTATGGCTTTCGCCTGCCATCGGCAATAGACAACCGTCCCCTGCAGTTCAGTGAATTTGCTTCCCTGGTGGGCCAGGCGGTCTATGTATCGGCCACGCCCGGCCCGTATGAGCTGGAACACAGCAACCGGGTGGTGGAGCAGATTATCCGTCCCACCGGCCTGGTGGATCCTGTGATTGATGTGAGGCCTGTCAAAGGTCAAATCGACGACCTCTACGGGGAAATTCGCGCCACAGTGGAGCAGGGAGCCCGCGTGCTGGTGACCACCCTCACAAAGCGGATGGCTGAAGACCTCACCGATTACCTGCGGGAGCTGGGGGTGCGCGTGCGCTATCTCCACTCTGAAATTAATACACTTGAACGGATGGAGATTATCCGCGACTTGCGCCTGGGTGAATTTGACGTACTGGTGGGGATTAACCTGCTGCGCGAGGGGCTCGACCTGCCCGAGGTATCACTGGTGGCCATCCTCGACGCCGACAAGGAAGGGTTCCTGCGTTCGGCGCGTTCACTGATACAGACTACCGGCCGCGCGGCGCGCAACCTGGATGGCAGGGTGCTGATGTATGCCGATACTGTTACAGACTCCATGCGCTCGGCCATTGATGAGACAAACAGGCGCCGGCGCATCCAGGAAGACTACAACATTGAGCACGGCATCACCCCAATCTCTGTGCGCAAAGCTGTGCGCCAGGTGATTGAGGCTACCAAGGCGGTGGCTGCCCTGCCCCGTGAACTGAGCAGGGAAAAGGTGGAGGCCATGGGGGCCGCAGAGCGCAAGCAGCTAATTGAAAAGCTGGAAAAAGAGATGAAGCAGGCTGCCCGCGCCCTGGAATTTGAGCGTGCGGCCGGGCTGCGCGACCTAATCTTTGAACTTAGAAAGAAGTGACAACAGACATGGTCCAGGATAAAATTCTTATTAAAGGCGCACGTGAACATAACCTGAAAAATATAGATGTGGAAATCCCCCGCGACAAACTGGTGGTCATTACAGGCGTGTCGGGTTCGGGCAAGTCTTCGCTCGCTTTTGACACCATTTATGCCGAAGGGCAGCGACGCTACGTGGAGTCCCTTTCCGCTTACGCCCGCCAGTTTCTCGGGCAGATGGACAAGCCGGATGTGGACTATATTGAAGGCTTGTCGCCGGCCATTTCCATCGACCAGAGGACTACTTCACGCAACCCCCGCTCTACGGTAGGTACGGTGACTGAAATCTATGACTACCTGCGGCTTCTTTTTGCGCGCACAGGCAGGCCGCACTGCCCGCACTGCGGCATAGCCATCTCCCAGCAGACTGTGGAGCAGATGGTTGACAGGATTCTGGCGCTGCCGGAGAAGACAAAAATCCAGGTGCTGGCGCCTCTGGTGCGCGGCCGTAAAGGCGAGTACACAAAACTGCTGCAGGAGGTGCGTGCCGACGGCTTTGTGCGTGTACGCGTGGACGGCCGTGTCTTTGAGTTGGAAGAAGAGATTACACTTGAGAAAAACAAAAAGCACACCATCGAAATCATTGTGGACAGGCTTGTTATACGTGAAGGACTTGACAAGCGCCTCGCCGATTCCCTGGAAGTGGCGCTTAAATACGGGGACGGGCTTGTAATTATCGAGGTTGTCGGCGCTGAGGAAATGCTCTTTTCCTCAACTTTTGCCTGCCCTGAGTGCGGTTTTTCCGTGGAGGAACTGGCGCCCCGCATGTTTTCCTTCAACAGCCCTTATGGCGCCTGTCCTGAATGCAGCGGCCTCGGCAGCAAGGCGGAGATTGACCCGGACCTGGTTGTACCCGACCGCAGGCGGACACTGCAGGAAGGAGCCATCGCGCCGTGGCGCCCGGGCAGTCAGGGTTATTACCAGCAATTGCTGAAGGCTGTGGTGTCCTACTTCAGCATAGATATGGAGATACCTTTTTCGGAACTGCCGCAGGAGAAGCAGAGCCTGCTTCTCTCAGGCAGCAGGGAGCGCGTGCCCTTTACCTACGAGGATGCCAACGGCCGTGAGCACCGCTACCAGTTAAAGTATGAAGGCGCCATCCCCATCCTTGCCAAGCGCTACCGTGAGACCACTTCAGACCAGATACGCGAGGAACTGGAGGGCTATATGTCGCATAAGCCCTGCCCCCAGTGCGGCGGCGCCCGCCTTAAGCCTGCCAGTCTGGCCGTCACTGTGGGCGGAAGAAATATTTCAGAGCTGACCTCACTTACCGTGGAAGCTGCCGGCAGCTTTCTGGAAAGTTTAAAACTTACCGACAAGGAAAGGCAAATCGCCCGTCTGGTTTTGAAAGAATTACAGTCAAGGCTGCGATTCTTAAAGAATGTGGGGCTCGAGTATCTGACGCTTGACCGTGCGGCCGGCACTTTGTCGGGCGGCGAGGCTCAACGTATACGCCTCGCTACGCAAATCGGAGCCAGCCTCACCGGGGTGCTTTACATCCTGGATGAACCGAGTATCGGGCTGCACCAGCGCGACAACGAGCGGCTGATTCGCACCCTTGAGAGCCTGCGCGATCTGGGCAACACTGTAATAGTTGTGGAACACGATGAGGAGACAATAGAGAGGGCTGACCATGTCATTGACATCGGTCCCGGCGCCGGGGCCTGGGGCGGCTGGATTGTGGCAGCCGGCACTGTAAAAGAGGTAATCGGCGTTGAAGAATCGGTTACAGGCCAGTATATGTCGGGCAGAAAAAGCATCGCCATACCTGACAGCCGCCGCCTGCCAAACGGCAACTGGCTGGAAATCAGGGGCGCGCGCGCCCACAATCTGAAGAATATCGATGTCCGCCTCCCGCTTGGAGTTTTTACCTGTATCACAGGTGTTTCCGGTTCGGGGAAAAGCACTCTTGTCAACGAGATTCTTTTCCGCCGCCTCTGCCTTGAACTGCACCATGGCAGGCAGAAGCCCGCGAAGCACGATGAAATTATGGGGCTTGGCCACCTGGATAAGGTCATTAATATCGATCAGTCTCCCATCGGGCGCACTCCCCGTTCCAACCCGGCCACCTATACAGGGGTGTTCGACCATATCCGCGAACTGTTTTCGCATACCAACGACAGTAAAATGCGCGGCTACAAACCGGGACGCTTCAGCTTCAACGTTAAGGGAGGTCGCTGCGAAGCCTGCAGCGGCGACGGCATACTGCGCATTGAGATGCATTTTTTGCCTGACGTCTACGTACCGTGTGAGGTGTGCCGCGGCAAGCGCTATAACAGAGAGACACTGGAGGTCCGCTATAAAGGCAAAAATATTGCCGATGTGCTGGCAATGACAGTGGCCGAGGCGCTGGATTTTTTTGACGCCATCCCCCGTATTAAGCGCAAGCTGCAGACTCTTTTTGATGTTGGCTTGGGCTATATCGGACTTGGCCAGCCTGCGCCCACTCTTTCCGGGGGTGAAGCGCAAAGAGTGAAGCTTGCTACCGAGCTTTCGCGCCGCAGCAACGGCAAAACCCTTTATATCCTTGATGAGCCGACAACCGGGCTGCACAGCGACGATATCAACAAGCTGCTTGCTATTCTGGACCGCCTGGTGGAGAACGGGGACAGTGTCCTTGTCATTGAGCATAATCTGGATGTTATAAAGCGTGCCGATTATATTATCGACTTAGGGCCCGAAGGCGGCGACGCAGGCGGGTATGTCATCGCCTGCGGCACGCCTGAGGAAGTGGCGGCAAACAGCGATTCCCATACCGGCCGCTTCCTGGTAAAGGCTCTGGCGGGGAAAGGCGCCGGGCCTCGGGCGGAGGTGCGTTATGGATAAAAAGCTCCCTGCTTCTCTGGCGGGGAAACTATCCAAACTGCCGCGCCGCCCCGGTGTCTACCTGATGAAGGATGAACGGGGCAAGACTATCTATGTCGGCAAGGCCGTGGATCTGCGGCAGCGCGTCCGCTCCTATTTCCAGGCCGGGCAGCAGCAGCCGCCCAAGGTGAAAATTCTTGTCGGCAAGATATGCGACGTTGACTATACTGTAACAGATACAGAAGTGGAAGCACTCATTCTGGAGAGCAACCTGATTAAGGAGAATAAGCCGCGCTACAACATTAACCTTAAAGATGATAAGCACTACCCGTATCTGCGTGTGACTGTGCAGGAGCAGTTCCCCCGCCTCCACGTGGCACGCCGCGTGGAAAAGGACGGTGCACGTTATTTTGGCCCTTACCCCAACGCAGGCGCTGTGAGGGAAACAATGCGCCTGATTAAAAGCCTGTTTCCGCTGCGTCACTGCCGGGGGCCCATTGAAGTGGGAAAGAATAAGCGGGCCTGCCTGAACAGGCATATTCACCGCTGCCTGGCACCGTGCACAGGTGAAGCCGATGGCACTGAGTATATGCAGATGGTAGGCGAAATCTTGCTTTTTCTGGAAGGGAAGCAGGAAAAGCTGTTAAAGGCGCTGCGTGAGCGTATGGAAGAGGCTTCAGTGAACCTGGAATTTGAAAAGGCGGCACGGCTGCGCGACCAATACCGCGCAGTGGCGGCGGTGGGAGAAAAACAGAAGATAGCTGTGGCCGAAGGCGGCGACAGTGATGTGTTGGCACTAGCCTGCGCCCGAGAGCAGGGGTGTGTGCAGCAGTTCCGTATCCGGGGCGGAAAGCTGACCGGACGGGAGCATTTTTTGCTTACCAATCCTACCGGAGAAGAGGATGGCGAGGTGCTTGCCGCCTTTTTGCGCCAGTACTACGCGCAGAATGCCGATATCCCGCCTGAGATACTGCTCTCAGCCGACATTGCCGAGAGTGAACTGCTTGAGCAGTGGCTGTCGCTGCGCCGCGGACGGCGCGCCAGGCTGATTGTGCCAAAGCGCGGCAGTAAGAAGGAGCTTGTCAGGCTGGCCGCGGATAATGCCAGATTGTTCCTTGACCAGGAAGAGTTAAAAGATAAAGAACGCGACCCGAAGGTCGCTCTGCAGGCGCTGGCAGAGCATCTGAACCTGCCGGAGGCGCCATATCGTATCGAGGGCTATGATATTTCCCACTTCCAGGGTGAGGGCACTGTTGCAGCCATGGTAGTCTTTGAGGGCGGCCTGCCAAAGACGTCTGACTACCGCCGTTTTCGCGTCCGCTCTGTCGACAAGCCCGATGATTATGCTTCAATGCGCGAGGCATTGTCCAGGCGGTTTGCCCGTATAGCGGCAGGAGAATCATACACGGGCAGCAGCGACCCGTTTTTGCTCCTGCCCGACCTGCTTTTAATTGACGGTGGCCCGGGCCAGCTCGGGGTCGCGCTGCAAGCACTGGCTGCTGCCGGCCTGGAAGTAATACCTGTGGCTGCACTGGCCAAAGAAGAGGAGCTCATTTATCTGCCGGGCAGAGGCGAGGCGCTGCGGCTGCCCCGCACATCACCGGCACTTCAGCTGTTGCAGCGTGTCCGTGACGAGGCTCACCGCTTTGTGGTCACTTACCAGCGTACACTGCGCAGCCGGGCGGGACGTGGTTCGGCTCTGCTTGATGTGCCTGGTATCGGTGATAAACGTCGCAAGGCGCTGCTTAGGCATTTCGGCAGCATGACGGCGATCCGTCGCGCCACAGCAGAGGAGCTGGCGTTGGTGGAAGGGATGACAGTGTCCGCGGCGGCAAAGCTGTATGAATACCTGCATAATTGAGTATTTATATCAGGTTGCTGACGAAAGCAGCCTGGCAGCAAAGCGCTGGGCAAACCTTTCCGCTGCTTGTTGGCGCAGAGTCGGGCTATGGGACTGCTGCCGGCGACAGGCGGAAGCAGCATAAAAAATATGGCCGAATTCATGGAGCAGGCAGCACAGCTGTTCCTGCTCATCGAGAGTTCCCGCGCCGCAAATTATAGTGTGCGATGGCAAAAGATAGTATGCCTCGTGCGGCAGGCGGTAGTCAAGGCAGTAGATATGGAGGCGGCGGCCGGCCAGATGAAGGCGGTCAAGCATTCCTTTACTTGCCAGAATCTCAAGCGAGCGTTCCAACACGCCGGCTGATGGCGGTTTCTCCTCCAACGGCAGGCGAAAACTTTTTAAGAAAGTATGTTCATCGGCCAGGCGTCTGCCCGCAGCGTGATAGACAGCCGCCGAGTTATGCAGCGGACAGTGTTTTAGTGAAGGCAGCGCTGCCAGCAGCTGCCTGACTACAAAAAGGCGGGCCCCTTGGAGTCCTGCGGCGTAAAATACACTGACGCTGTCATTATTGTATCCCTCCAGCATCCTGTGCCAGACCTGATAGAGCTCTTCTCTTTCCAGGGCCAGAAGCGCGACGCCGTAGCTGCTCCGAACGGTGTTTTCTTCAAGTATTTCCATCAACCCCTGCAGGTAGTCCACTGCCCACTGCACAGGTTCTGCTGAAAAAAGACTCTTGCACCCGGTTGCGTCCATAAATTCTCCTTAACCAAAGTTTTTTCATATTATAGTATGAAACAGATGGCAAAGAGATATGAGGAGGCGGCAACGCCACCGAAAAAAATAGAGCTTAAAAGAGTTAAACTTTTGTATTCGTGGATAATTCAAGAGGAATCCAATGGAAGTACGTCGAAAAAAGTACTGTGAAAGGGGTGAATGTGATGCGGGGTTTTGTCTGGCGCTGGGTACTTAACGCAGTAGCGTTATATGCGACCGCTTACCTGATTGCGGGGATTGAGATTAGAGGTTTTGGCGCGGCTTTGATAGCGGCTCTGGCCTGGGGGTTTGTCAATACAGTTATTCGTCCTGTTATCAATATTCTCACTCTGCCTATTAACATTCTGACAGTGGGGCTTTTTACTTTTGTGGTTAACGGGTTTTTGCTGTGGCTGGTGGCTGATGCGGTTAACGGTTTTAATGTGGCAGGCATCTGGGTGGGAATTTTGGGAGCACTGGTACTTTCAATTTTCAGCAGTATGCTAAGCGCACTGGTGAATAAATAAAAACGTAATAGCCTGACTTTATCTGCCATGAAAGAGCTTATACCGGCCGGCGTGCATGCGCCGCCGTTTTATTGTCGTGCGAAGTGAAATAATACAAGAGAGATGTTTTACAAGTTAGAAACCGAGGTGAAGATATGTCCTTTAAATTGCTGGCGCTTGATTTGGATGATACGCTGCTAAATGAAGAATTCAAAATTTCGGAGCAGAACCGGGCTGCAATTCGCCGTGCTGCCGGGCACGGTGCTCTTATAACACTGGCTACAGGAAGGATGTTTCGTTCCGCGCTGCCCTTTGCCAGGGAGCTTGAAATAGACCTGCCCCTGATAACATATCACGGCGCTCTGATAAAGACGGCCGGGGAAGAAGAAACACTCTTTCACAAGCCTGTCCCCCTGCCGCTGGCATTGGAGGTGGCGGCATACTGCAAAAAACGGGGCTTTCACGTCAATGCTTATATCGACGATGAGCTTTTAGTGGAGGAGGAAAATGAGTTCTCACGCTTTTACCAGAGTATCGCCAACATAAAACTGACAGTGGTGGGCGACCTGATTTCTTATATGTCTGTTTCGCCCACCAAGTTAACAATAATCAATCGGGAAGGCAAGCTTCCTTCGCTGCAGGAGGAACTCATCAGCCGCTTCGGCAGTGATCTGGCAATTGTGCTGTCCCGGCCGCATTTCCTGGAAGTAACAGACCGCCTGGCAACAAAGGGACAGGCGTTAAAATACCTGGCTGACCTGCACGGCATTGCCAGAGAAGATGTTGCCGCCATCGGCGACAGCTACAACGATATAGATATGCTTATCTATGCCGGCACAGGCGTGGCTGTGGCCAATGCTCCCCAAGATGTGAAGTCTTTCGCTGATGTGGTGACCGCCTCCAATCTGGAGCACGGCGTGGCGGTTTTCATCAACAGGTTTATGTTTGATGAGGAGGGCCGGTGATGAACGAACTGAAGATAAAAGCGGCTGCACGCGAAAAGATGAAGGGCTACTGCAGGGTCTGCCCCAGGTGCGATGGTAAAGCCTGCGCCGGGGAAGTGCCGGGAATGGGAGGGCTGATGACAGGGACTTCTTTTATAAATAATGTAGAGTCGCTGGCCATGTACAACCTTAATATGCGCACCATTCACCAGGCCGCTGATCCCGATTTATCTGTCCAGGCCTTTGGCAGGATGTTTAAGATGCCGGTTTTTGTGGCGCCTCTTACCGGTGTTTCCTTAAATATGGGCGGCGCCTTGGACGAAGCTGAGATGGTAAAGAATCTTGTCAATGGGGCGCTGGCAGCCGGCAGCTTTTCATTTACCGGGGATGGCCCGGCAGAAGAGATATATACAGCGGGACTGGAAGCCTTAAAGAATGCGGCCGGCATGGGCATCCCTGTCATCAAGCCCCGCCATACCGAGTCAATTGCCCTGCGCCTGAAACAGGCCGAAGAAGCAGGCGCTTTTGCTGTGGGTATTGACATTGACGGCGCCGGACTCGCTGCCATGGCCCGCAGCGGTAATCCCGTGGGCCCAAAAACTTTTTACCAGCTGCGTGAACTGGTGCAGATGACTGAGCTCCCCTTTGTGCTTAAGGGTATCATGACCGCTCAGGAAGCGGAGATGGCCGTAGAAATAGGGGCGGCGGCCATTGTAGTCTCTAATCACGGGGGCAGGACTCTTGACTATACCCCCGGTGTGGCTGAGGTACTGCCTGAAATTGTGGAGCGGGTTAAGGGGGAGATTTTTGTGCTTGCCGACGGCGGTGTGCGCACAGGCGTCGATGTTTTAAAAATGCTGGCTCTGGGGGCTGATGCCGTCCTCATTGGCAGGCCGGCGTTGTGGGGTGTATTCGGCGGCGGAGTGGAAGGTGTGCGCCTCACGCTGGAAAAAATGGCGGCCCAGCTTAAGCATGCCATGTTAATGACTGGTTGTGCAAATGTTAAAGCCATAGATTATTCAATTATATACTAAGTAAAATATCCATAATATGCAGCATACTGGGATTTACGGAGGGTTGAAAATGAGCAGGAACCTTGAATACCTGAAAAAAGTCCCTTTCTTTACCGGGCTTACAGACTCTGAACTGGGCCTTGTTGGCGCGGTGATGATAGAAAAAAAATATGACAAAAATACTTTGATTTTCATGGAAGGAGACCGGGGTGAAGCTCTCTTTGTCATCCATCAGGGCAGGGTTAAGATCAGCAAATCAACCGCAGACGGGCGTGAGCAAATCCTGCATATTCTCAGGGATGGAGACATTTTTGCCGAAGTTGTCCTTTTTGACCGGGGCCCTTATCCTGCCACGGCGGAGGCTGTTGAAGACACTGTGGTCTGGCTGCTGCTAAACGCAGCTATGGAGCAGCTGCTGCAGTCGCATCCTCTGCTGGGAGTTAAGCTTTTACGGGTTATGAGTAAGCGCCTGCGCCAGGCTCAGCTTCTAATCCGTGACCTTGCCCTCCATGACGCTTACGGCCGGCTTGCCGGCTTGCTGCTGCGCTTTGCACGGCGGGAGGGCAAAACCACCAAAGAAGGGATAGTCCTGGACCTTGAACTTACCAGGCAGGAGATGGCCAGTATGATTGGCACATCGCGCGAGACCGTGGCGCGTATTCTCAGCCGTTTTCAGAAGGATGGCATCCTTCTTTTGGATAAGCAGAGAATCATCATCCTCGATGAAGAAAAATTACGTGATTGGACATAACGTTTTGGGCACACTAGCAACAGGAGGTGCCTTTTTTATGCGAGTAATTGCTGACTATCATACGCACACCGTTTACAGCCACGGTAAGGGCAGTATTGAAGACAATGTCCGTGCTGCCCTGTCTGCCGGGTTAAAAATAATTGGCATCACCGACCACGGTCCGGGTCATTTTTTTATCGGCATCCGGGGCGTGCCTGCTTTTAGGCGCATGCAAAGTGAAATAGAAAGGCTGCGCTATAAATACCCGGATATAGAAATACTCTTTGGTGTTGAGGCAAATATAGTGGATACCGATGGTACTATTGACGTGCCTGCTTCCATTTTGCGGGAGTTGGACATCCTGCTTGTGGGATACCATAAATTGGTCAAGCCGCAGAGCGCGGCTGCCGCTTTGCTCTTCATTAAAAATTTTATCGCCGGTTGGACAGGCGGCGCCGGAGAGTCACTGCGCCGGCTTAATACTGAAGCCATCACAGCCGCGGTGAAGCGCTATCCGGTGGATGCTATCACCCATCCCGGCCTGCAGATAGATATAGACACTTTTGAGTTGGCGGAAATTTGTGCGCAATACGGTACTGCGCTGGAAATAAACAGTTCCTACGGGGAGGAGCTGGACGGTTATATCGAAGCCGTCCTTACCACACAGGCAAAGCTGGTTATCAACAGCGATGCTCACACTCCGTCAAGGGTGGGTGACTTTAAAGAGGCTTATTCTCTTGTGGAGCGCCTTGAGATACCCCGGGAACGCATTATCAATCTGGAGGGTAATATGGCTTATAAAAGAAGGAGATTGGGCAGCTAAAGAGAAAATAGTTTACAGAGACGGGGGTGGAGACGGTGGAAATTAATAATCGCTTTGTTATCATCACAGGTATGTCCGGAGCAGGAAAAAGTCAGGCAGTCCACAGTTTTGAAGACCTGGGCTATTTTTGTATCGACAATCTGCCACCGCTTTTAATACCTAAATTTGCGGAGTTGGCGGCCCAATCAGGCGGGAAAATTAACCGCATTGCACTGGTATCAGACATCAGGGGCGGCGAATTTTTTGCCAGTCTCAGCGAATCTCTGCTTGAACTGGAAGAAGCCGGCCTTGATTATGAGGTACTCTTCCTGGAAGCCGACGATGACATCCTGATCAGGCGCTTTAAAGAGACGCGCCGCCGTCACCCGCTGGCCTCCCACGGCAGCATCACCGAGGGCATCAATGAAGAACGCAGGCTTCTGTCGGCCATTCGCGCCAAATCCGATAAGGTCATCGATACCAGCGAACTTACGCCACAGCAGTTGAAAGAGGAAATTACTGCGCTCTATGCACTTGACAGTGAGCAGGAGAATATACTGATTACTCTAGTGGCTTTTGGCTTTAAATATGGTATACCGCTGGACGCCGACCTTGTCTTTGACGTGCGTTTTCTTCCCAATCCTCATTATGTTGAAGCACTGAGGCCAATGACAGGCAATGACGAAGAAGTTAAAAACTATGTCTGGAAATGGTCACTCACACATAAATTCTTTCAGAAACTTATCGACCTCATAAAATTTCTTGTCCCCTGCTATGTCAAGGAAGGAAAGCCACAACTGGTGATAGCTGTGGGTTGTACCGGCGGCAAGCACCGTTCTGTCACAGTTGTCAACGAGCTTGAAAAGATACTTAAGGGGAAAAACTATAAAATAATCAAAGAGTTCAGAGATATTAACAAATCTTGAGGAGCGATTAATTCAATTGTACAAAGAATCTGCAATTGCAGCCATCGGGGGCGGCACCGGCCTCTCCACGCTTTTACGCGGCTTAAAAAACTATACCGACAAGCTGGCGGCCATCGTAAATGTAACCGATAATGGCGGAAGCTCGGGGATGTTGCGGGAAAATCTCGGTATGCTGCCCCCCGGCGATATCAGGAACTGCCTGCTGGCGCTGGCAGATACAGAACCGCTGATGGAAAAAGTGTTTCAGTATCGATTTACAGCCGGGGAGGGGCTAAAGGGCCACACTCTCGGCAACCTTTTTATAGCGGCTTTGACTGAGACGCTGGGTTTTGAAGGAGCGCTTGATGCAGCCAGTAAGGTACTGGCTGTCAAGGGGAGCGTCCTGCCGGTGACGCTTGAAAAGCTCACCCTGGTGGCCGTATTTGACGACGGGTGCGAGGTATACGGGGAAAGCCAGATAACAGCCGCCAAGCGGAAAATCAAGAGGCTCCGCCTTGACCCCCCATGCTCACGCGTTTATCCTGCAGCCGAGCGGGCCATACTCGAATCGGATATTGTGGTGGTGGGGCCCGGCAGCCTTTATACCAGTGTCCTGTCCAATTTGCTTGTGCCCGGAGTGACAGAAGCCCTGCGCTGCAGCCGCGCGCGCAGGATATATATCTGTAATGTGATGACCCAGCCCGGAGAGACTGACGGCTTCAGTGCTTCCGATCATGTACACGCCATTTTTGACCACGTGGGTGACTCAATTTTTGATACAGTCATTGTTAATTCCAACCGCTATGTACCTGCTGCCTTGCTGGATAAATATGCGGCTGAGGAAAGGTTCCCGGTAAACGCAGATGTGACTAAGCTGAAAAAGTTGGGCTTGGAAGTTCTGGCCGCAGACCTGCTTGCACCGCAAGAGTTGGTCAGGCACGACTCGAATCGTTTAGCCCGCCTGGTATTGTCTGATCTCAGGATGTCGCACTGGAGGGTGTGCTAATGACATATGCACTTCATGCAAAAAATGAACTTGCTCGCCGTGAGCTTGGCTCTGTCTGCTGTCAGTCTGCCGAACTGACGGCGTTTATCCGGTTGGGCGGAAATATTCAGATCACCGGCAGGCGTATAACTCTTAATGTAGTCACTTCAAACCCTGCTGTGGCACGCCGCATCTTTACACTTTTTAAGAATATTTTCAATCTCAGTTCTGAGATATTGGTAAGAAAGAAAATCAGGCTGCGCAAAAATAATGTTTACCTGATAAGGATCTCCGAGCCTGCAAAAGTTAAAGAGGTTTTGAGCCGCCTGGGCATGATGCGCGGCGGAGCCCTTATCCGTGAGCCGGACAGCCGCGTCGGCCAAAGCAAATGCTGCCGCCGCTCTTACCTGAGAGGCGCTTTTTTATCAGCGGGTTCAGTCTCTAACCCTGAGTCTTCCTATCACCTAGAAATCTATACAGATTACCAGGAGCAGGCAGAACAACTGGTAGGCACGATTGAAACATTCAACCTAAAAGCAAAGATAACTACCCGTAAAAACGGCTTTTTGGTCTATATTAAGGATAGTGATCAAATTGTGGAATTTCTGAGTGTTATCGGTGCTCATTCGGCTTTGCTTAACTTTGAAAATGTCAGGATTATTAAAGGCATCCGCAACAGCATTAACCGCCTGATTAATTTTGAAACAGCAAATGTGAACAAGACTGTGGAGGCCGCTGTAAATCAGACAGAATATATCCGGATTATTGACAGAGCCATTGGTGTGGAAGCACTCCCCGACCCACTGCGGCAGCTGGCCGAGCTGCGCCTGCATCATCCCGAGGCCAGCCTGCAGGAACTGGGTGAGATGCTGGCACCCCCGCTTGGCAAATCAGGTGTAAACCACAGGATGCGCAAACTTGAAAAAATGGCTGACAGATTTAGCAAAAACGGTTAGTAACCTTCCCATCCCAGGCAAGATAAGGAAAGGGATTAAAATTTTGAACTATTGGTACAGGCAGGACTTTGCCTGAATCTGACGAATAATTCATAAAAATAAAGTAATTTATTGTTTTTTGGCATACTGTTAAAGTTGAAAGCACTTTTGCATAGGATATAACAGCACTATAATTAATTTTAAGGAGATGCCATTTATGCGTATTTCCTATAACTTAAAACTGGAACAGACGCAAAAACTGATAATGACCCCTGAGCTGCAGCAGGCCATTAACTTGCTGCAGCTCTCATCACTGGAGCTGCAAGACTTCCTGCAGGAAGAACTGCTGAACAATCCGGTGCTTGAGGTCGATGAAAATGATGAGTCTGAGAAAAAGAACGACGAAAGCAGTGAAGCCGTTCATGAAAAAGACGCCATTGACTGGGATCAGTATTTTCGGGATCAGGGCCTTGACGTCATGCCGAGACTTAGCATACGTACTGATGAAAGCCCCACCTATGACCACTTTCTGAGTAAAGAACCCACACTGCAAGAACACCTGCTTTTACAGCTCGGACTGTGCAGACTAAGCCAAACACAAAAAAGAATCGGTGAGTTTCTGATTGGGAATATAGACCAAAACGGCTACCTGAAGGGGGAAGCAGGAGAACTTGCCCTGCTTTTGGGAGTGGATACCGAAGATATAGAGGTTGTGCTGGCAGTCATTCAAAAGTTTGATCCTGCCGGCGTAGCAGCGAGAAATCTTGAGGAGTGCCTGCTGTTGCAGATGGCAGAATGCAGGACAGTACATCCCCTGGCAGAGGTAATTATCAGGGGCCACCTGGCCGATGTAGCTGAAAACAGGTTTAAGAAGATTGCAACCGATCTTGGCGTGGAGCCTTGCGCAGTACAGGCGGCGGTAGATTTTATCCGCACACTTGATCCCAAACCGGGCAGGCTGGCAGGAGACAGCATGGAAACACGCTACATTGTCCCCGACGTGATCGTGGAGAAGGTGACCAATGACTACGTAGTGCTTGTAAATGAATTCAGTACACCGCGGTTGACCATTAACTCCTATTATCGTTCCATCCTGGGCAGGGAAAAAGAATCCGTAACAAGCTCGTTTATAAAGAGCAAGCTTGATTCTGCCCTTTGGCTGCTGCGCAGCATCGAGCAGCGCCGTTTAACACTTTTCAGGGTTACCGAATGCATTGTACGCATGCAGCGCCCCTTTTTTGACGAGGGCATTAAACTCCTGAAGGCTATGACACTTAAGCAGGTGGCTGAAGAAGTGGGCGTCCATGAGTCTACGGTGAGCCGGGCCACTGCCAATAAATATGTGCAGACTCCGCGCGGGCTTTATCTGCTTAAATTCTTTTTTGCTTCCGGAGTGGAAGACCAAGGCGGAGGCTCATCCATTTCATCCGAGTCGATCAAGAGCCATCTGAGGGAATTTATAGAGGCAGAAAATGTCTACCGCCCATTGAGCGACCAAAAACTGACTGAAATGCTCAAGCAGCGGGGCATAATGGTTTCCCGACGCACGGTGGCAAAGTACCGTGAAGAACTGGCCATACCAGCCTCCAATAAAAGAAAAAGACATTAAACAGTGAGCCTAAAGGCTTACTTAGGCCGTTGAAAAAGGCGCAGGCGTTTGCTACACAACCTGCATCCCCATAGTGAGTGTAAATAGTTGACTAGTGCTCTGCACCATGTTAGCTACTGTAACTCCGCTACGCTGGGTTAGGCCTACTTTGTCGCTGCGAATGCCCGGTATCCTCAACGTATATAAAATACGCCTGCGGTGCCGGACATTCTGGCTTCGCGTTCTGCATCCTTTTTGAACGGCCTGAAGTTTTCTAAACAAACCCAAAGAGCTAAAGGCTTACTGTTTTTCTGTTTCTTTTACACAGACGCACGGCAGGAATTTTTTTTCTGGACGTAGAATAGAGTTGTGTTGAGGTCGTTCGCCACAGGCGGGCGAAGTTTTTTGTCGTCTGTAGACTTCAAATGCAGTAATCTGGAGGGATTTGGATGATGGTTAAGCTTGGAGTAAATGGTTTTGGCAGGATTGGGCGGGCTTGTATCAGGGCTGCCCTCGACCATCCCGATGTGCAAGTTGTTGCATTTAACAGTACGCGGGACCCCGCATTTCTGGCCCACCTGCTTAAATATGACTCTGTGTACGGGCATCTTGGCTACGATGTGGAAGTCAGGGAGCGTTCTTTAATAGTGGACGGAAAGGAAATCAAAATCCTTGCTGACCGCGACCCGTCCAAACTTAACTGGGGTGAGCATGACGTTGATATCGTAATCGAGGCTACCGGGGAATTCAGCAAAGCCGAAGAAGCAAAAAAGCACCTTGGCGGCAGTGTAAAAAAAGTGATAATAAGTGCTCCCGCCAAAGGAGAAGATATAACAATCGTCCTTGGTGTCAACGAAAGCGAATACGATGCAGCTAAACACCATGTATTGTCCAACGCTTCATGCACAACAAATTGTCTTGCCCCTGTCTGCAAGGTGCTGGAAGAACAATTTGATTTTGTCAAAGGATTAATGACAACTATCCATGCGTATACTAATGACCAGCGGATATTGGACCTGACCCATAAGGATTACCGCCGCGCCAGGGCAGCCGGTTTGTCAATGATTCCCACCACCACCGGGGCCGCCAGGGCAGTCTCGCTTGTGCTGCCGGCTATAAGGTGCAAGATTGACGGCTTTTCTGTCAGGGTTCCCACGCCTACAGTGTCCATGGTTGACCTGGTGGCGGAGCTGGGGCAGAGGGTAACTGTGGAAGACGTCAACAACGCTTTCAGGCAGGCTGCGGCAGGGCCCATGAAAGGGATACTTGGCATTTCATATGAACCCCTTGTTTCTGTGGACTACAAAGGCGATCCCCGCTCCAGTGTGGTTGATGCCCTCTCCACCATGGTTGTAGGAGGAAATATGGTTAAGGTTGTAGCCTGGTATGACAACGAATGGGCTTATTCCTGCAGGGTGCTGGACCTTGCCGCCTATATTGCAGCCAAGGGGCTTTAGGAGGTCTGGTTTCAGGGTGAAAAAAACGGTTAGGGACCTGACTTTGGCGGGTAAACGCGTTTTTACCCGCGTCGATTTTAATGTCCCCATTGATGAAAATGGTGAAATCAGGGATGATACGCGCATCAGGGCCGGACTGCCCACGATCAGTTACCTGCTCGATAATGGCGCCGCTGTGATACTGGCAAGCCACCTGGGACGGCCCAAAGGCCGGGTCAAAGACAGCCTGCGTCTTAATGCCGTGGCCAAAAGGCTGGAAGAGCTGCTGGGGCGGCAGGTGCGCAAGATGGATGAGGTTGTGGGGGAGGGCATCTCCCGCGCAGCGGGGGAGCTCAAGGCGGGCGATATTCTGCTGCTGGAAAATGTGCGCTTTCACCCCGGAGAGGAAAAAAATGACCCTGAACTGTCCAGGGCATATGCCTCACTTGCCGATATTTTTATCTCCGACGCTTTTGGCGCCGCACACCGGGCCCATGCTTCCAATGCCGGGATTGCGTCATACCTGCCGGCGGCGGCAGGATTGTTAATGGATGCTGAGATAGTTAATTTAAGCAGGGCGATGCATAATCCCAGGCGGCCGCTGGTGGCCATTGTGGGCGGCAATAAAATAGCTGACAAAATAGGAGTGCTGACAAACTTTATAAGCCTGGCGGACTCTCTCCTGCTTGGCGGCGGGATGGCCAACACTTTTCTGCGCGCCAAGGACTATAACATGGGGCGCTCTTTGCTGGAAGAGGACAAGCTGACGCAGGCTGCTGAACTGCTGCGCCTGGCTACATATAATGATCTTAATCTCTGCCTGCCAGTGGACCTGGTGGTGGCGGATAAAGTGGACGCCTCTGCCGAGGCGGAAGTTGTAACAGTGGAATCGGTGCCCGACGACAAGATGGCGCTTGATATCGGCCCGAAGACGCGGGAAATTTTCTCCCGGTTAATCGCGGAAGCAGGCACCATTATCTGGAACGGGCCGCTTGGCGTGTTTGAAATCGATAAATTCGCGCAGGGCACTTTTGCAGTGGCGCGTGCCACAGCCGAGTCGGATGCATTTTCCATTATCGGCGGCGGTGATGTGGTCTCCGCTGTGGAAAAAGCCGGCGTTGCCGCCATGATTTCACACCTTTCCACTGGCGGCGGCGCAACGCTTGAGTTTTGGGAAGGAAAAGAGCTGCCGGGTATTGCTGTCCTGAATGACTGTTAAGTCCGGAGGTGAGAAATATGCGTATACCAATCATAGCAGCAAACTGGAAGATGAATAAAACAAGCGGAGAGACAAGGGATTTTTTTACGCGCTTTAGTGAGTTTCCAAAGCCCGGGCCTGTGGAGATTGTAATCTGCCCTCCCTACCCGCTCTTGTCTTTGGCAGCAGAATTGTGCCAAAGCGGTGGACTGCGACTTGGCGCACAAAATATGTACTGGGAAACGGCAGGCGCCTTTACCGGTGAAGTTTCCCCGCTCCTTTTGCGGGATCTGGAAGTCCAGTATGTGATAGTGGGCCATTCCGAGCGCAGGCAGACCTTTGCTGAAACCGACCAAAACGTATCGCGCAAAGTCAAAGCCGCTTTCGCCGCCGACCTTGTGCCTATAGTCTGTGTAGGGGAAACTTTGCAGCAGCGCCAGTCCGGGCGTACTGAAGCCGTGGTTGAGGAACAGGTGGCTGCCGCCGTTGGTGGTTTGGATCCGTCCCAGGTTCGCCGCCTGGTGATTGCTTATGAGCCGGTATGGGCCATCGGCAGCGGACTCCCGGCCAATGCCGGCGACGCCGAGCGCGTGGCCATCTTTATCCGCAGGCAGATTGGCAACCTTTTCAGCCTCAAGGTGGCCAGAGACGTGCGCATCCAGTATGGCGGCAGTGTTAAGCCGGAAAATATCGCTGATTTTATGTCCAGTGCCGAGATTGACGGTGCGCTGGTGGGCGGAGCAAGCCTTGATGCAGCTGTGTTTACCGCCATCATCGAGGCGGGCCTGGGAGTGCGGGCCTCATGAAGAGGCCAAAGCCGCTGCTCCTGGTTATCCTGGATGGCTGGGGGCTGGGTAGACGCAGAATCGGCAATGCCATCTTTGCGGCCAAGACGCCTTTTTACCACCACCTGCTGGAGAATTACCCCGTTGCCCGCCTCAAGGCCAGCGGCGAAGAAGTGGGCCTGCCCGAGGGACAGATGGGCAATTCAGAAGTAGGCCATCTGAATATCGGCGCCGGACGTGTGGTTTACCAGGAGCTTACGCGGATCTCCCTGGCCGTCAGGACAGGTGAATTCTGTGAAAACCCTGTGCTCCTGGCTGCCATGGCGCACGTAAAGAAGAACAGATCTTCGCTGCACCTGCTTGGGCTGGTGTCGGACGGAGGTGTGCACAGCCATATCAGCCATATCTTTGCTTTGCTGGAATTGGCCGGAAAGCAGGATATAGGTAAGGTCTTTGTTCATGCCATACTGGATGGGCGGGATGTGGCGCCTGCCGGTGCTGCTGCCTATCTTGACGCGCTGGAAGAAAGGATGCATGTGCTGAGGGTGGGGCAGATAGCCACAGTGTCCGGGCGCTACTACACCATGGACAGGGACAGGCGCTGGGAACGGGTTGAGAGGGCTTACCGTGCCATGGTCTACGGTGAAGGAGTGGCCGCTGCCACATCACTGCATGCCCTGGAAGCAGCATATGAAAGAGGCGAAACAGATGAGTTTGTCCTGCCAAGCGTGGTGATGGACAACCATGGATTTCCCACCGCTGTTATACATCAAAATGATGCTGTTATCTTTTTTAACTTTCGCCCTGACCGGGCGCGCCAGATTACACGCGCTTTTACAGACAGCGAGTTCAAAGGTTTTGAACGTGGCGAGCATGCCCCTTTGCCTGAATTTGCCTGCCTGACGCAGTATGACGAGAAAATAAAGGCTCCTGTTGCTTTTCCCCCGGACCATCCACGGCAAACCCTGGGGGAGGTGCTATCCCGCCACGGCCTGCGCCAGCTGCGGATAGCTGAGACTGAAAAATATGCCCATGTCACCTTTTTCTTCAGCGGCGGCGAAGAGAAGCCCTTCCCCGGTGAAGACAGGCTGCTCATCCCATCGCCCAAGGTGCCTACATATAACCTTCTGCCGCAGATGAGCGCGCCGCAGGTTACAGCGCGGGTGCTTGAGGAAATAGAGAAAGACAATTATGACGCTATCATTTTAAACTATGCCAACGCCGACATGGTAGGACATACAGGAATCGTGGACGCGGCTGTGAAGGCGGTGGAGGCAGTGGACCACTGCCTGCGGCAGATTGTAACTGCTGTGCTGCGGCGCGGCGGCGCAGCCATTATCACCTCGGATCACGGCAATGCCGAACAGATGACAACAGGGCGCACTGCCCGGCCCTTCACTGCACATACACCAAACCCGGTACCGTTTATACTGGCCTGCAGTCAAAACTGCCGCCTGCGCAAGAGTGGTATCCTGGCTGATGTGGCGCCGACTGTGCTGGATGTGCTCGGGCTGGACAAGCCGCCTGAAATGACAGGAAGTTCACTCCTGCAAAAACCGGCCCATGTCAAGAAAAAAGCTAGGAGGCAGAACAAATGACTATCATAAGAGAGATATACGCCCGTGAGATTTTGGACTCCAGGGGCAATCCCACCGTGGAGGTGGATGTGCTGCTGGCGAGCGGCGCAGCAGGACGCGCCGCTGTGCCGTCAGGCGCTTCCACCGGCGCTTTTGAGGCGGTGGAACTGCGTGATAACGACAGCAAGCGCTTTCTGGGCATGGGGGTGCTAAATGCAGTAGAAAATGTCAACAATACCATTGCGCCACTCCTGGGCGACATGGACGCTCTGAACCAGGCTGCCATCGACAGATTGTTAATTGAAGCCGACGGCACTGAGAATAAAGCTAAGTTTGGCGCCAATGCCATTCTCGGCGTCTCAATGGCGGTGGCTAAAGCCGCGGCAAACGCGCTTGGAATGCCCCTTTACCACTATTTGGGCGGCGTTAATGCACTGCTTTTACCGGTGCCGATGATGAATATCCTCAACGGGGGCAAGCACGCGGACAATAATGTGGACATCCAGGAGTTTATGATCATACCGGCAGGTGCGCCTACCTTCTCTGAAGCCCTGCGCATGGGAACCGAGATTTTTCACCATCTGAAAAAAGTTTTAAAGCGGCAGGGGCTAAACACTGCCGTAGGTGATGAGGGCGGTTTTGCGCCAAACCTGGCCTCCAACGAAGCTGCCCTGGAAGTAATAATGCTGGCAGTGGAGGCGGCAGGCTACAGCGCGGGCAGTGATATACTGCTGGCACTTGATGTGGCGGCCACTGAAATGTATAAGGACGGCTATTACCATCTTACAGGAGAAGGACTGCAGAAAACAGCAGCGCAGATGGTGGAATACTACGAAAAGCTGGTTTCTTCCTACCCCATAGTTTCCATTGAAGACGGGCTGTCCGAAGACGACTGGGAAGGCTGGAAAATGCTGACGCAGTCACTGGGAGCCAAAATCCAGCTTGTGGGGGACGACCTTTTTGTCACTAACATGAACAGATTGCAAAAAGGCATTGATTCAGACACCGCCAATGCCATACTAATCAAGCTGAACCAGATCGGGACAGTGACTGAAACACTGGACTGCATCGCACTGGCACAGCGCAACTGCTATAACACAATTATCTCCCACCGTTCAGGCGAGACCGACGATGTCACAATTGCCGACCTTGCCGTGGCTACCGGGGCGGCACAGATCAAAACCGGCGCCCCCTCGCGCGTTGACCGCGTAGCCAAGTATAACCAGCTCCTGCGTATCGAGGAGCAGCTGGGTGCAAGTGCACGCTTTGCAGGCCGCGCTCCTTTTGCAGTAAATAAAAAATAAGATGGTTTTTTGGTTTTGTTGTTTTTTCCATATCACTGTGGTAAAATACTAGTTGGCTGATTTTGCATTTCCCTTAGGATGCAAAACCATAATTTCTTAATATTTGGACAACTTTAGGCATTTAAACAGGCAATGAGGAGGTGTGTTAATTGACTACAGCATTAAATATTCTTTTTCTGGTGTCTTCCATTGGCATGATAGCCCTGGTGCTGCTGCAATCAGGCAGGTCCGCAGGACTGTCGGGTTCAATCGCCGGTGGCGCCCAGTCTCTGTTTGGCAAGAAAAAAGGGGTAGATGATTTCCTGGCTAAAATTACCGTTGTCGTTGCCGTGGTTTTCATGGTTCTCGCCATTGTCCTGGCTTCACTGGGCGTTTAGCTGTGGGCGGGGATAACGATACATTATAGAAGGAGGAGAAATATATGGGCAACATAGTGCTCTGGGCTCCAATCGCGGGAGTGATAGGCCTGATTTTTGCCTTTTTCCTGGCAAAGCGGGTTTCCAGTGCTGACCCCGGTAACGAAAAAATGCAGGAGATTTCCCACGCTATCCATGAGGGGGCTATGGCTTTTCTCAGCCGCGAATACCGCACCCTGGCCGTTTTTGTTATTATTCTCTTTTTTGTAATCACTTTTGCTATCAACTTCTTCACTGCCATCAGCTTTCTGGTTGGCTCGCTGGCCTCAGCCACAGCCGGTTTTATCGGCATGAACATCGCCACCAAGGCCAATGTGCGCACCACCAACGCGGCACGTACCGGTATAAATGAAGCGCTGACCATTGCTTTTTCCGGCGGCGCAGTAATGGGCCTCTCAGTTGTGGGACTGGGTCTGCTGGGCCTTAGCATACTCTATTTAATATTTAAAGATCCCGCAATTATAAATGGATATGCACTTGGCGCAAGCTCCATCGCTCTCTTTGCCCGTGTGGGCGGCGGTATTTATACCAAGGCCGCAGACGTGGGCGCTGACCTTGTCGGCAAAGTGGAAGCAGGCATCCCCGAGGATGACCCCCGCAACCCTGCAGTTATTGCCGACAACGTAGGCGATAATGTGGGTGACGTAGCGGGCATGGGCGCCGACCTCTTCGAGTCTTATGTCGGCTCAATTATTGCTGCCATTACTATCGGTATCGTCCAGTTCGGCATGGAAGGTGTTGCCCTGCCGATGCTGGTTGCCACCACAGGTATTTTTGCTGCTATCATCGGCACTTTCTTTGTTAAGGCGAAAGAAGGCGTCAAACTCTCTTCCGCCCTGGAGCGCGGCACACTTGTCAGCGGCGGCATTGTAATTGTTGCTGCTTATTTCCTGACAAAGAATTTCAGCGGAGCTTTCGGTGCGGAATTCGGCGGCCTCGGCCCCTTCTGGGCTGTAATTGCAGGACTGATAGCCGGTATTCTCATCGGCCGCATCACAGAGTACTATACATCGGACCACTATAATCCCGTAAAACAAATTGCCAAAGCATCTGAAACAGGCCCTGCCACCAACATCATTTCAGGCCTGGCAGTAGGTATGCGTTCAACAATGCTGCCCCTGCTTGTTATCGCCGCCGCCATCCTGGTAGCCAATAGAACCGCAGGGCTCTACGGCATTGCAATCTCTGCCGTCGGTATGCTGGCCACAGCCGGCATGACAATTGCCGTTGACGCTTATGGCCCCATCGCCGACAATGCAGGCGGTATCGCCGAGATGGCCGAATTGGACAAGTCTGTGCGTAAAATTACCGACCAGCTTGACTCCATGGGCAACACCACCGCCGCCATCGGCAAAGGTTTCGCCATCGGCTCAGCCGCTCTGACTGCTCTTGCCCTCTTCTCTGCCTACACGCAGGCGGCCAATATCCAAACAATTAATATTACCAGCGCCACTGTAATTGCCGGCCTGCTTATCGGCGGCATGCTGCCCTTCCTTTTTGCCGCCCTGACCATGGAGGCCGTTGGACGCGCCGCTTTTGACATGATCGAAGAGGTGCGCCGCCAGTTCCGTGAAATTCCCGGCCTGATGGAAGGCAAAGCCAAGCCTGACCATGCCCGTTGCGTTGACATCTCAACCAGCGCCGCCCTCAAGCAAATGGTACTCCCAGGCTTGCTGGCAGTAATAGTGCCCCTTGCCACCGGCCTCATCCTCGGTAAAGAAGCTCTGGGCGGCTTGCTGGCCGGCGCACTCTTGACCGGTGTGCTTTTGGCTATCTTCATGGCAAACGCAGGCGGCGCCTGGGATAACGCCAAGAAATATATTGAAGCAGGCGCTCACGGCGGCAAAGGTTCCGATCCGCACAAAGCCGCAGTTGTCGGTGATACAGTCGGCGACCCCTTCAAGGATACCGCAGGCCCCTCAATGAACATCCTGATAAAACTGATGAGCATCGTCGCTCTTGTCTTTGCCCCGCTATTCCTATAAACACTGCAACACCCCGGCACAAGCCGGGGTGTTTTTTTTGGTTGTCACGGGACGAGGTTTGTATTTTTCTTTTGTGTTATTGTTGCTCCGTGTGACTGCTTTTTATATTGCTTTCAAAAAAAAGAAATGCAACAAGTATTAGTCCACATACCAGTCTGTCAGGTAAAAAAACATCAAGGTATAGTATTTACAGGCGCCAGCATGTCAAAAATTCTCAATATGCAGGAATCTGCAGGAAAACAGTCGAATATTGTTTTAACGTGAAATGTGCTCATTATTTTAGGCAAAAACGTCAATACTACGGTTACTGGAAAGGGTGGACTGAATGGAACGAAGTGATGCTCTGGCACTGGTAAAAAAGCATGTTAAAAATAAGAACCTTGTCAAGCACATGATTGCCACTGAGGCAGTGATGGAAGCGCTGGCAGTCCATTTAGCGGAAGACACAGAAAAATGGCGCCGGGTGGGACTGATTCACGACCTTGATTATGATAAGACTGTTGATACACCGGAACAGCATGGCCTGCTGGCCGCTGGCATGCTTGAAGAATTGTCATTCCCCCCGGATATAATAGCTGCTGTGAAGTCACACAATGAAGCGCTGGGATATCCAAGGCAAAGTATGATGGATAAGGCGCTCTACGCCGCTGACCCCGTTACCGGGCTGATAGTGGCAGCAGCTCTTATCCATCCTGATAAAAAACTTGCCTCTATTGATACCCAGTTTGTACTTAACCGCTTCGGGGAAAAACAATTTGCCCGCGGCGCCGACAGAGAACAGATAAAAACCTGCAGCGAGCTGGGCCTTGGGTTGGAGGAATTCATAGCTGTCAGCCTCGAAGCGATGCAGAACGCTGCCGGCGAACTGGGATTATAAGTAAGATAGAAAAGAGGGAAACCATGAGTTTTCAGGAAAAATTGCTTGAATTCATGCGTGAGGCGGCCTACAGGCCGCTGACGATTGAAGAATTGGCCGGTAAAATTGGTGTTGTCTCTACCAAGCGCGATATTAAAAAATTTAACAAACTGCTGGAGGAAATGGAGCAGGAAGGTAAGATTATAAAGACCCGCTATGGCCGCTACGGGATTCCCGAAAAGATGAACCTCGTTGCAGGCACGCTGCAGGGTAACCAGGCAGGCTTTGGTTTTATCATTCCCGATGTCCGCACCCAAAGTGATGTATTTGTACCGTCAAACCAGATGAACGGAGCCATGCACGGTGACCGAGTGGTTGCCCGGGTGCTCGGAGGTGGTAACGGCAGAAAAAGCGAAGGTGAAATTATCCGTATTCTGCAGCGCCGTTCAAAGTATGTTGTGGGACGCTACGAGGCCAGCCGCCAGTTTGGTTTTGTTGTTCCTGACGACCAGCGTATTTCCCAGGATATCTTTGTGCCAAGAAGCGAGACACGCTCTCTGAAAAAAGGCATGAAGGTACAGGTGGAAATAATCCGCTGGCCTGAGAAGCGCCGCAACCCGGAAGGCACCATAGTCTCTGTACTCGGTGAGCCTGGTGATCCGGGCCTTGATACCTTAACTATTATTAAAAAACATGAGCTGCCTGAGGAATTTCCTCCTCAGGTAATTAAAGAAGTAAGAGCAATTGGGCAGGAACTAAGCGAAGACGACATGGCAGGCCGCCGTGACCTCCGCAGGCTGCCTATGGTAACAATCGACGGCGCCGACGCCAAGGATCTTGATGATGCCGTATCCCTTGAAAAGAGCGCTGACGGCTGGCTTCTCGGTGTCCATATCGCCGATGTGAGCCATTATGTGCGTGAAGGCACAGCTCTAGATAAAGAAGCACTATTCCGGGGAACCAGCATCTATCTGGTAGACCGTGTTATTCCCATGCTGCCCCCCGAGCTCTCCAATGATATGTGCAGCCTGAACCCGAAGGTGGACCGACTGGCCATGAGTGTGCTGATAAAACTGAATAAAGGCGGCCGGGTAGTGAGCCATGAATTTACAGCCAGCGTCATCCGTACACTAGAGCGCATGACTTATGACGATGTACGTGCCATTCTAGAAGATAAAGACGTGGAATTGCGTAACCGCTACAAGCCCCTGGTTGCCATGTTTGAGGGTATGGGAGAATTAGCCCTGCTGCTGCGTGCGAACCGTATCAATCGCGGTGCCATTGATTTTGCCATGCCGGAAGTTAAAGTAAAACTTGATGAGCAGGGCAAACCTGTTGATATAGTAAAACGCTCGCGTACAATTGCAGAGACAATAATTGAAGAATTTATGCTGCAGTGCAATGAAGTTGTGGCGGAGCACTTTTTTCGCCTGGGGGTTCCCTTTGTCTACCGTACCCATGAGCGGCCTGACGATGAAAAAATGCTGCATTTTCGCGACTTTGTCCATAACCTTGGCTTCTCAATCAAGGGCAAGCCTGAAAAGATCCAACCGCGTACACTCCAGGAAATGCTAAAAGAAGTAGAGGGCAAACCTGAAGAGAGAGTTGTTAATACACTTTTGCTGCGTGCCATGAAACAGGCCCGCTACTCAGCTGAAAACATTCCCCATTTTGGCCTCGCCGCTGAGTATTATAGTCATTTCACCTCCCCAATCCGCCGCTATCCGGATCTTGTTATCCACCGCCTCATGCGTGAATACATGAATGGAATCCCAGGCCCAAAACGAGTGGCCAGAATTGCTAAAAACAACGAATATGCTGCCGACCGTTCTTCCATGCGTGAGCGACTGGCCATGGAAGCCGAACGGGAAAGCGTTGATATGAAGAAAGTAGAATATATGGAAGGCAAGGAAGGGCAGGAGTTTGATGCCATTATTTCCGGTGTCACATCTTTCGGCGTCTTTGCCGAACTGGACAACCTGGTAGAAGGACTCATCCACGTCTCCAGCATGGATGATGACTACTACCACTTCCACCCTGAAAAACTGTCACTAATCGGTGAGCGCACAGGCAAAACCTTTCGCATCGGCCAACCTGTCCGTGTACTCCTTAAACGCGTCAGCAAAGAAGACCGCCAAATCGACTTCACCCTCGCCGAGGGTCGGGTTTAAAGATCAGAGCGGGACAGTTTTAATTTAAAAAATGGTAAAATATTGTATCTGAGTTGACTGTAAAACAGTGAGATGTTATAATCATATTACAGATTAGCATTGCATAGTGCCGTGTCTGCCCTATTTGTCTTTGAGCAAATAGGGTTCATTTATCCAAGAGGTCGAATAAAGTGGAGAATAAAACCTATGCCAAAAACCGCAAGGCTTATCATGATTATCATATCGAAGAGACCTACGAGGCGGGTATTGCCCTGACCGGCACTGAGGTCAAATCAGTACGTTCCGGCAAGGTTAATCTGAAGGACAGCTACGCCAGGGTTGAAAATGGTGAGCTTTTCGTGCATAATATGCATATAAGCACTTATGAACAAGGCAACCGTTTTAACCACGAGCCTATGCGCGTACGAAAGCTCCTGATGCACCGCCGTGAAATCAGCCGGCTGATTGGTCTGACAAGGGAAAAAGGTTATACGCTCATCCCCACCAAGCTTTATGTCAGTAAAGGCTTTATCAAAATGGAAATTGCCCTGGCACGTGGCAAAAAGCAGTACGACAAACGCGATGCGCTTCACGAAAAAGAAGCCAAAAGAGAAGTAGAGCGTGCCTTTAAAGAAAAGCAGTATCTTTAATCATGGGGGCGTTTTGGATTCGACGGGGGTTGTATGGGTAAGAGAAGCGGGTCCGGGACCATGGCCCGGTCAAAACATGGAAAGCGTTTTAAACGCCAACGATAACTTAGCTTTTGCTGCTTAATTAAAGCAGCCGTCTGACTGTCTTGAGCCTGCAGGGGACAGATCCAGGCGCCGACAACGCAGGCTACCGACTTCACGGTTTGTTCAGCCAAAGAAGAAGGGAATAACAACTGAACTAGCGCGACCGGATCTTGTCTTGGGGAGCCGGTCAAGCGAAACCTAACCTGAGACTACACCCGTAGATGCTCTTGCTGGTATGCTTTCGGACAGGGGTTCGACTCCCCTCGCCTCCACCAATACCATAAATAAAACTCAGGCTAACTTAGACCTGAGTTTTTTTATAAAGTAAATTATCTTACTCTTCTTAAAATAATTTCTTCCTATTTTCCTACTTCAATTTCAATTCGATTTAATTTCTCTGCATTTTGTTTATATCCGTCAAAAAGAGCTCCAAGTTTTTGACCGTGATCATTTCGATTCTTACTACTGTATCTTTGACGGTTTTGATTTCGTTTTTCATGACAGACATATCACTTTTGACTTCAGACAAATCATATTTTATATTCCCAACATCAGTTTTGTTGTCTTGAAGTTCTAAAATAGTGACTGCGCCTAAACATCCCGCCCGCCGCCAATCAGAAATATTAAATCTCTGCCGTGGGCCCTCAAGGGAAGCGGGGAAGCTGCCGAGGTCAAGTTGGGACACCCGAGATATTCACCACTGCCACAATATGGTATATTTAGATTAGGAGGTGGTAAGGTGTAATAATTTTACTCTTAAAGAGCATAAAAATTTTAAAAGAAATTAAATGCATTCAGAAACAAAGGAGTGGCGGTATTGAGTTTGTGCAGGGTCAGATGGATCTTGTTCCAGCTTTGCAAGCTCGTCCGAAGAAATTGTCAGGCGTTTGCGATTCTGTAATACCGGATCGTGAGCTTTTCCGAACTGAGTGCGTGCAGTACGGGCAATCCCAGAAGTTATCTTTCCCAGGCTTGCAGCCCGCTGAGCAATAGAAGCTCCTGTAGAGCTTAGCGCTGCAGAGACAAGCGGGCGTGTTCGGGGCATTAATTCTGCGATTGGTTTACGGGTTATGCGGATTAGTGCATCGCCAAGAAAGTGTCCATCCGGCCTGACACATGTTGCCCGCAGAAAGGAAGGCCCCCGGCCATCGCGCACACGTCAATCATTTCTTTTGCCGTATGCCAGACAACCGCCACATTTGTACCGTCAACACTCTTACCTGGAACACCAGGTCCGCGGGCTCTCTCTTCAAGGTCACCGCCTGTGACAGATGGCGAATGTGTTGTGATTGCAATCCCGTTGTCGCGGTAAACGAACAGGACAGGCAGCCCCAGGCTGCAGCAAGATTCATTGACTCCATCAACATGCCCTGGTTCATTGCACCCTCACCAAAGAAAGCACTTGTTTTTATCTCAAAATAATGCTATATTTAATGTACATATATTGATAATGGGAGTGTTGATTATGCCCAAAATAAGACCGATTTCAGATCTGAGAAATAATGCCAACGAAATTTCTGAGTACTGCCGCACTGAGCGAGAACCGGTTTTTATAACAAAAAATGGTGTAGGAGATATGGTCGTAATGAGTATAGAGGTATATGAGAGACAACAGGCTCTGATGGAACTTTACGGAAAACTATCGGAGGCTGAAGCTGAGGTAGCAAACGGGGAAAAGGGCGAAGAATTTAGAAGCTTTGCAAAGAAGCTAAGGGCGAGTGTTCGTGGAAAACTATAGGATTATTATTCTCCCGTCTGCCCAGAAAGATCTAAAAGATATTGTAGATTACATTAATGAACTGTCTCCTGACGCAGCGCTAAAACTATATGACGAAATTGTAGATAGCATTATAACATTGGAGCATATGCCGCTACGTTCTCCCTTGCTAAAAATCCCAGAGCTCCGGGCAAAGGGTTACCGTGTGCTGGTTGTGCAGAACTATTTAGTCTTTTATATTGTTAGTGACAAAGCCGTGGAAATACGTCGAATCCTTTACGGGCGGCGGCGGTATGAAGATATATTATAGTGTTAAAGAATCAGCGGGTCCGGGACCATGGCCCGTTTAAAACACTGAAGCGTTTTAAACGCCAACGATAATTTAGCTGTCGCTGCTTAAATAAAGCAGCCGTCTGCCTGTCCTGAGCCTGCAGGGGACAGAACAGCCAGACGCAGGCTACCGACTTCACGGTCCCTCCGGCCAAAGAAGAAGGGAATAACAACTGGACTAGCCGAAGCTGATCCGGCCTCAGGAGTCGGCTGACGCGAAACTTAATAGGCCTAACCCAGTGAGCGCAGCGAACGGAGTTACTGTAGTCAGCATTGTTAGTAGGATATATAAACTATTTGCACTTAAGCTATGAGGAAGCACGTTTTGTAGCAAGCGCCGAGGCTACACCCGTAGATGCTCTTGCTGGTATGCGCATCACGCAGGGCTTCGACTCGCTCGCCTCCACCAAATAGGTGGTAAAACTCAGGTATCAACACACCTGGGTTTTTTATTTTTAGGGAAATAGGGTTCGATAGGGGTGCAGACAGGCCTGATTAGTAAAAAATATGTAATAAAGAAAAGACCTGGCTTCCCATAAATTGAGGGGATGCAAGGTCTTTGTGCTTGCCTCTGCATGAGCGATAATCTAGCACGAGGGTTGGCTGCAGTAACTAGTAGAAGATAACGGACATTGCAGCTATAGGTACAAGCTTTAGATTGCATACCGCAACTACAACGTGGCGTGGAATAACCCCAAAACCACACCTATTTCACGTAAGCCTTCTTATGCCTATTACAAAGGGCCATACCCTGAATCAGAACCGGAAGCAAAGGTAGTTGCAAACTGGATACGTAATAACCGTCCAAAGCTTTTGCTTGACTATCATTCCAGCGGAGAAATTTTTTTCTGGTATTATAATCAAACCGGTGCAGCGCTGGAAAGAGACCGGAAAATTGCCAGAGCAATGGCAGCTTACTCAGGTTACGCAATAGAACCCGTGAACCCGAATAAAGTCCCCAGCAGCAACTTAACGCGCTGGGCTTCACAAATTATGCAAATACCAAGCATATGCGTGGAAGTGGGAACAGGCCCCTCATACAACCTTACAATGGAAAAATTGCCTGGTATTTTTACCAAAACTAAATACCTGCCCCTTATTGCGGCAATGAACTTGCCTGACTATCAGCCTTATGTGCCGGTGAGTTCTGTCAGATTATCGTCCTCAACGTTGTTAGCTGTCCCTGGTAGTGCTGAAACACTAACTGCCACTGTGTTTCCGGCAAATGCCAGTAATAAAAAAGTAATATGGTCTTCGGGCAATCCTCAGGTTGCCTCAGTTGATTCAAGTGGAAGAATTAACGTATATTCACTAGGTAGCACCACCATTACGGCAACTACGGAAGACAAGGGGGAGAGTGCATTTTGTTCAGTTACGGTCTACCCCAAACTGCCAAGACTTCAGGGCACCGATCGCTATGTTACCGCTGTCGAAATAAGCCGTTCAGGTTGGGATTATACACAAAATGTTGTGCTTGTTCGCGGTGATGACTTCTCAGATGCGGCAGTTAATGGTTACCCGATTCTACTAACTGGTAGAGATAAACTCAGTCCGGAAACCCTAGCCTATATTTCAGAAGCTGAAATAACACGTACACTAGTGATCGGTGGGAACTCAGCAGTCAGTGAGGCTGTATTTAGGCAACTTCCCCAGCCTCACCGTATTAGTGGCGCAACGCGTTATGATACGGCCATTGAGGGATATATACACTTTTATCCTCTTAGCGATAGCCTTTTTGTCTCTACAGGACATAGCTTTGCCGATGCTTTAACGGGTGCTGCCCTTGCGGCTAAACATGGTGCAGGAGTACTGCTCGTAGGGAGCCAGATTCCACAAACATTAGATCTGCTCATCACTGAAAAACAGATAACAAGCTTAACTATATTCGGAGGTTCGGGAGCAATTCCTTCTTCAGTAGAGGCCAGCATTAGTCGAATGTTACAAAAGTAAGTCTGTACCATTTTCTCCAGATTCATGGGTATATAAAAATAATATAAAGTGAGGGTGAAAAATGAGGAAAAAATATCTGGAGGTTTCCCCCGAGCGAAACCCATGGCTGGCGGATCCGCAGATTCCGGAATGGAAATACCGTAAGCTGCTATTGGCAAAGCGATATTTGCTAATATACCAGATCAAGGGAGATACAGTTCATGTGGATGCCGTGGTGGAGGTGTCATAGTTGCCATCCGGCACAACGTGTATGCGCAACCAGTGTATTAATTGTTCTTCAGAAATTCTGCTGTCTGCAACCCCAAGCATTAAATCAACAACTTCAGGTTCTGTTGCTTCGATTTCATAACCATTTAGGCCCAGGAAAGTATACATAGCCATAAAAGCGACTCTTTTATTACCATCAATAAAACAATGATTCTTGGCCAGACCATATCCATAAGCTGCTGCTAAAATTACAATATCTGATTCTTGTTCATATACCCAGCGATTAATTGGACGTGCAAGTGCTGATTCCAAAAGGTTTATATCTCTGATTCCATACTGTCCGCCATGTTCCCGAATCTGACTGAAATGAATCGTTTCGACGATTGACTTGGTCAAACAAATCGGTTCATTCATATCGGCACCTACTCAGAGAGTTCGCGAAGAGCATTGCGATATTTTTTTGCACCTTTTTCATAGACAGCCATGGCTTTATCAAAGTCGGGGTCGTAAGGTGTAATCAATATACCCCTGTCGGTTTCAGAAACAAACACTTCATCGCCTTTATTTAGGTGGAAACGCTCAGCAATTTCTTTAGGTATTGTGGCACCAATGGACCCGCCCATCTGACGTAAGGTAATTTTCTTTGCCAATTTTATCACTCCTTGGTTGAATAGTATGCCTATATTGTAGCATAAAAATGCTACAAATAAAAGTTTATTAAATTCGTAGCAAGTCCGGGCCCATGACCCGGTCAACAACGTGGAAAAGGCATGACTGCCAACGATAATTCCGCTCTCGCTGCTTAATTAGCAGCGTGTCCGCTAGTTCCGAGCCAGTAGGCGCTAGTCCAGACGCCGACAACGCAGGCTACCGACTCCACGGTTTGTACAGCCAAATGAGAAGGGAATCACAACTGTGCTAGCGTAAGCGGCCCTCGCCTTAAGTAGCCGCCCGCGCGAAACTTAACTTAAGGCTACACTCGTAGATGCTCTTGCTGGTTCGCACAACGGATCAGGGGTTCGACTCCCCTCGCCTCCACCAAAATGGTGGTAAGACTCGGTCAATATTGGCCGGGTTTTTTGTTTTTAAGAAAGTGAATTTGATTGTCAGTTTAGCAACATTTTCACGGTCCTCATCGGTAGCTGTAATATTTACATTGATATTTTACTTAAAATTAGTATACAATTAAGTAAAACATGGAGGTGATACAAATGCCAAATATTAAGCCTGTTTCAGATTTAAGGAACTATAACGATGTCCTCAAATCTTGCCAAGTCGGTGAGCCTGTTTTCCTGACCAAGAATGGCAGAGGGCGCTATGTGTTATTGGATATACAAGAATATGAAAAGCAACAGGCCGTAATTAAACTTCTGGCAAAGCTCTCTGAAGCTGAAGACGCAGTTAAGACAGGGGAAGAATGGAAGACACTAGATGATTTAAAAAGAGAATTGGATGTCTGATTATGAAGTACAAAATACGAATTAACCCTGTTGCAATATCTGATGTGCAGTTAATCAAAGAACACATAGCAGAGGATAGCCCTGATGCAGCAGCGAAGTTCGGAAATACTTTATACTCGAAGATAGAGAACCTTTCTGACTTTCCTGAAATAGGTACTTCTCTAAGCACCAGGATCAATATAAAGACAGATTACAGCTTCATTGTTTATGACAGACACCTAATATTTTATAAAGTTGAAGGCCAGTATGTTTCAGTCTATCGGGTTTTGCACGGAGCACGTGATTATTTATCAATTCTATTTACAGACGATCTTGGGGAAAGCAAGAAATAGCGGGTCCGGGACCATGGCCCGGCTAAAACATGGAAAGCGTTTTAAACGCCAACGATTACGCACTCGCTGCTTAATTAAAGCAGCCGTCTGACTGTCCTGAGCCTGCAGGGGACAGATCCAGGCCGCCGACAACGCAGGCTACCGACTTCACGGTTTGTTCAGCCAAAGAAGAAGGGAATAACAACTGAACTAGCCGAAGCTGATCCGGCCTCAGGGGTCAGCTGACGCGAAACTTAATAGGCCTAACCCAGTGAGCGCAGCGAACGGAGTTACTGTAGTATTTTCACAAGACTATTCGTTTTCTGGCTTTGTGTGCCTTCTGAGCCAAGCTGTCAGTTGTTCTTTCGAAACGCTGCTGTCTGCAACGCCAAGCATAATATCTACAACTTCAGGCTCTGTTGCATTAATAATTTCATAACCGTTCAAACCAAGAAAAGTGTACATAGCCATAAAGGCTACTCTTTTATTGCCGTCTACAAAACAGTGGTTCTTAGTAAGTACTATATTTTGCGGGCACTTTTACAAGAGGAGGTTGAGAAAGTCGCGGGTATGCTAAATGCCTAGCTGGAGAGACCTTCCCGCTCGGGGAAAGAAAATATCCTGTTGCCATTATTATTATTCCTGATTATTCTAGCATCTCTGTTAACTTAACATCCGGGATTTGTTTGAAATGTTGATCCAGGGAATATATAAATGCTTCATTATTGATTGATATTGCGGCAATCAAACAATCTGTTATTGGTATAGTTAAACCTTTTCTTCTTAATTTGAAAGATAATTCCCCAGCCAACCGCCAGTCTGCAAAATCAGTTTCAATAAAAGGCACTCCATCAATGCTATTATTCAAGGATTCAAAATCACTTTCGGTCTTGGCACCCTGTAAAATCTCAGAAATTACAGGCCCAACCATATATATAATTTCGGAAAGCAAGCCTTTATCAATTTTGTCTGCAATTTCAGGCTGATTTTTAAAATATTCAATCCAGATAGACGTGTCAACGAATATCTTCATTCACAAGTAGCTCCGCTTCTCTGATTTTTTGCGCGGCTTCTTTATCTATGGCAACACGACCCTTAAGATTCATAAAAGCCTTTAGTTTCTTGAGACGAACAGCCTCTTCAAGGGCTTTTTCCACTGCTTTGGAACGGTTTCCGGTACCGTAAAGATTTTCCACTTCTTTAACCAATTGTTCGGACAGATTTAATGTTGTCCGCATTGGCATCAACTCCTTCATCACAATAATACATCATATTATTATGAAAATCAAGATGAAAATAGAGTGACCAGGGGATGGCAGGACGTGTAAAAAAAAGGTAGTCAAGAATCCATTTACTGCTGGTGGCAATTTAAACAATTTATGTAGCTATCTTTACCAAAAAGGTCGGTATGTGACGGGGTAACTGCACTGTGGCAATTGAGGCAGTTTGCGCCTCCTGAAATTTTTATATAGTTTCTCCGGGCGCAATGCAAATTAGACATGAATTACTGGTACGAGCCCTAAGTAGGTCATTTAAACTACCAGGCATTGCCAAAAACTGCGGAAAGAAATAAAATTAAAGAGGCAAATTAAGAAAAATCTCTAAAAGAGGTGGTTACATGGGGTGCCTGCTTTGGGCTCTTTTATTTGCGTTGTGCTGGCCGTTGGCTTTACTTTTCCTCGTCTTATACCCGATTGTATGGCTGTTACTCCTGCCGTTTAGGCTGATCGGTTTTACCGTGGGATTTATATTGGAGTCGATTTGGGCGATTGTTACACTTCCTTTGCGCCTCTTGAAGAGAATATAATGATAGCGACACAAAGTTTTTAAACCCAAGCCAACGGCCTGGTTCATTAAGTAGGTAGTTTAATAGCTTAATCCAGACTCCAAGAGGGTGAAGCAGTTGCCAACGCTGGTATGCGCATCACGCAGTGTTCGACTCGCTGCCTGCACCAAAATGGTGGCCATAGTCAAGTCCCAGACTTGGCTTTTTTATTTTACCTAGGGGTCAGACCTGTTTAACATATTGGACGCCGACCTGCACAAAAAAATCAGGCTGGCTAATGCAACCTGATTATTAAATTTCACTTATATTTTTCTCTAACCATTCGGCAAGTTCTTCCTTGGAAAGTTCGATTATTTAGTATTATGCCTTGAAACCTTTGGTAAAAACAGGAGGCCGCCAAAGGCGTTAACTATGGAGACAACAATTGGTTAAACAAGGCATCCACATTTGCCGATAATCCATCAAAAACGTGTGACTTGGCAGCGGAGCCTTTTTCAAAAGCCTTGACCCGGTCGATTTCGTAGTCAGTAAAAGCATAAACCATTATACTCTCCTGCTTTGGATTAATAATCCAGTATTCCCGCACTCCCGAGAGCCTGTATGTATCAAGTTTGGTAATCATATCCTTGCTGCGCGTACTATCTGACAAAATTTCAACAATCAATGCCGGTGTGCCCATATACCGTCCTTTTTCCGTGATATTACCCTCAAGGTCACAGGCTACAAGCAGATCGGGCTGCATGACATCAGGCTCTTTAAAATTGTTCTTTTTAAAATGCACATCGAAAGGAGCAAAAAAAACTCTGCACTTATTGCCTTTAAAATAATCATTAAACGTTAAGTATAATCTTGCCAGAATCTCCTGATGGCCAATGTTGGGAGATGCTAATAGATAAATTTCACCGTTAATAAATTCCATTCTCAGTGTGCTTTTCTCGTAAATCTCCATAAACTCCTCATAGGAAACCTTTTTTCCGCCGTATTGGTAATCCAGAGCCTTTTCTCTTATTATAAAATACTGTTCAATGTCTGTTACATAAGGGGTTAAGCGGGCAATTTTATTGCCATTTTTTGTAATTACAACATCATTCTGCTGTTCAACAAGATCCAGATACTTCCCTAGATTTTGCTTGAGCTCAGTTGCTGTTATCACAACACCTTCTTTATAGTTAATTGATCCCACAACTAACCACCTCCGGTAATATTTTACCAGACAGGACATTAAATTGCAAGAAAAACGTACTTAATATTTCATAAATTTATACATAGTTAAGTATTATTCCGTACAGCAAAAATTAAAACACCGTTTGGTAGAGCCAAGTCAAGCGAACCTAACCTGAGGTCTAACTATAAATAACAGGCCCCGTAACACTATAAAAGTGTTACGGGGCCTGTTATTGTTTGGTTACAGGTTATCAGTATTTCCTAAGCTCTTCTAAGATATCGTCTGAAGGTTTGTTTGGTATGGATGCAATCTGTTTGCCGTGGTATTCAAAAACAACCCTGTCATCATTTGTAATTTCCCCGATGACGGTGGCTTTGGCATTTTTGGAACGGATGGCCGCAAGGACTTCATCAACATCCACAGGGTTAACCTGAAACTGCATCCGGGCCTGAGTTTCGCAGATCAAAATTTCCTCGGGTGTGATATCCTTATCCCTGACAGGTACATTGGTCAAGTCTACTTTTGCGCCAAAACCGCCGTAGCGGGCTGATTCACATACTGCCGCCCCTATGCCGGCTGCGCCCAAATCCGAGCAGGCGTTGATTTTACCTGTTTTAAAGGCGGCAATGCTGGCTTCCATTGTAGTCCTTTCTTCTTCAAACAGGGCGATGGCGGGTCGCATTTCCGAAACCAGGCCGGCTCTGTAGAGAGTGTCGTTACCGTCGGTGCCAGTTTCACCGACCACAATTATCTTGTCGCCGGCGTTCTTGGCAGGTTTGGTGAGAGGTTTTTCAGTTACCAGCTTGCCCACAACGGCAACCACGCAGGCAGGCACTATGTCGCTAAAGGATGTGGAAAAGCCACCGCCGGCAACAAACACATCCATGGTATTGCACATGTCTAAAATTCCTTTTAACATTATGTCCAGGCGTTCTTTGCTGGTCATAGTTTTGCAGTTGCCGCAGGTGCACTCTCCTTTGAAGCCGCAGGGGCCGACCAACACTTCCTGTTCAAGAGGACGGGTGCCGATAAAATCAAGAATAAAAAGGGGTCTTGCTCCCATGGCCACCACATCGCGCATGGCGCCGCCTGCTCCTGTGGCCGCAGCGTCATAGGGCCTTGGAACACATGGTGAATTGTGGCTTTCCATTTTCCCCACCACCAGCGTGCCTTCCCCCGGGATTTTTACTACTGCAGCATCATCATTGGCATCAGGGCCGACTAAAAGAGCGCCCGGCCAGGTTTTATCAACCTTTTCATTAAGCCTTTTAAATGCACCAAAATCAATAGCTTTATCAATATTGTGATGCAAATGAATAAAAAGGCCGTGCATTAGCGCTTTTTCGACTTTTTTCATTCTGTCCCTCCTTATGAGCACACTTATTTTACCAAATGTTTCATATTTGTTATATTATCTTTCGTCAACAAATGATTTATTCCTTCTGGTTTTAAAATAACACGGCGCTGGTATGCGTATCACGCAGCGTTCGACTCGCTCGCCTCCACTAAATAGGTGGTTAAACTCAGGTAATGATGCCTGAGTTTTTTTATACCGGAAATATAACGCTTTGCAGTCAGCAAGGTTGCAGCGGAAACCGGCAAAGTGTGCGTCAAGTGAACCTAATAAGAGCGACTTGCTTGTGAGAGTATATTTGAACCTCTCAACTAAAGAAGTCCAGGCTATTTTCTAAAAGCTGCAGATTTCAAATACTTGTTAACTAAAAAGGTCTTTGGTATATGCTGAGCCGTGACAATTCTTTTATCCGCTTTGATGAATGGTCACAAAGGTACACGATGCACAACATTTTTGCAGGTTATCTACGACGGCTCCTGGAGAATCAGGCGGACCAAACGGAAGTTTTTGGTATATACAGGCGCTCCGGCGAGTGGAATATCGCCAATGGGCACATTCTTACCGGAATTAAACTATTCCTGAAAGCCAAAGAATACGATCTCATTCTTGAAGAGTTCGAAAAGCCGGGAATTACCCACCCGGGGGTGGCGGTGGCAGTAAAACGAAGCCAATGGCGGTACATTTGATGGTAGATAGCCAAAATAGCGGTAATACCCGGTCAAATTCGACCGGGTATCTTGTTTTTTTAGAAACTGCGGTGATTGTCAACTTAGCAACACTTAAACGGATTCCTAGTAGTAGCTGTAATGGTTGTGTAGCAAACGTCGAGACTGCACCCGTAGATGTTCCGGCTGTTGTGCATCACGCAGGGGTTGGACTCGCTCGCCTCCATCCTGGTATAAATTAAATTAGGATTGTTTGACAGATGTAGATACAATGTATATACTTAAAATAAGAGGTGATTTAAATGTATTCAACCATTCAAAGGTGGGGGAATAGTCAGGCTGTTAGACTGCCTAAAGCAATTCTTGATATGGCATCTCTAAAAGAAAATGATAAAGTTGAAATAAAAGTCCAGGATGGAAATCTGGTCATTATTCCTGTAAAGAAGCATGTAACCCTAAAAGAGCGAATAGCAGAGTATAAAGGGGATTATCAGTGCGATGAATGGGATACAGGAACGCCGACGGGTAAAGAGGTGTTTTAATGAGCTATATACCGGAGCAAGGCGATATTGTTTATCTGGAGTTTAATCCGCAGGCAGGCCATGAACAAAAAGGGAAGAGACCTGCGTTAGTTATTAGCAACAAAACATATAATCTATTTACTAAAATAGCTATTGTATGTCCGATTACTAACACTAAAAAGGGATTTCCCCTTCATGTTGAATTAGATGAACGAACAGAAACAAAAGGTATAATTATGTGCGAGCAGGTCAAAGCGCTTGATGTTGTTGCCAGAAACATTTCTTATCGTGAAAAGGCTCCAAAGGATATAGTATATGAGGTAGCTGATATTATTATATCTTTTGTGGAAACAGAAAATATGTAATAAATTACGTCAACAACTTTGGAAGGCTCATCATCGGCCCCACGTTCTCAGTTTTCGGCGACGCTTAATGTTGTTAATAACAAAACAGCGGAAATACGTCGAATCCTTTACGGGCGGCGGCGATTTGGTATAGCGATGGTAGGTCGTTTCGGTCTTTAAGAACCGCGATTATTGCCGGCGGTTTTTTGCCTGGAGCGTAAATTCTCAAAATTGTCCCACGGCGTAGCAGCATACTTTGCGGTCCGCTGCCGCTGGTTGTCTAGATAGATTTCCAGTTGATCCCGCAGCCGCGGATCATTGGTGCTGCTATGAACCTGGAGCGCCGGTACCACCCCGGCGGGGCCTCCCCGGAACAAAATCTCCACATCAAAGCTGCTGAGTGTTCCCGCAAGGTAACGGCCCGCGTTGTATCGGGCAACAAACCCGGCAGGGTTTAACAGGCAAAGCAGGCAGAGCATCACAGCCCCCGTGACGGCAGCAAGCCTTAAAATAGAGAAATGCCTTTTTTGCATGGCGATCACCCCGGCGCAAATAACAGCCAGGAATACCAGAAAAACGCTGGGCAGCAGCCGGCGGACGGAAAGTCCGTATGCCCCGATATACAGGGCCATTTTACTGAAGGCGGTTGCAATAAGCAGTAAAGTGAGCAGCGCCAGTAAAACGTTGAAAGTTTTTAGTACGGGACTGCCCTGGCGCTGTTTTTTACTTAAAAGGTTTGCCCCCGCCAGCAACGATAAATTGATGGCCGTAATTGTACACAGTTCAAAAAATCCCCTGCGGGCGTATTCGGAATAAACCAGCCAGCCATCCGGCCGTTCTCCGACAAAAGCGGAGAAAAAATAGGGAAGTTGGCTGGCCATAAATACCACATACAGGCCGCATACCAAGCCCAGCAGGGTGTAGACCGTGGCCGCCGGGAGCAACCTCAGGGATAAGACATGCTTTTCAAGGTCGTCCTTTTTGAAGGTGAAACAACCTCTTTTATAAACAGAGCCTGCCATAAGTCCAAAGATATAGGCTGCTGTTGGAATACCGATAATCATGTTGAAGATAAGTTCTGCAACTTCGTTTCGCATGCCTTGAAAGTATTGCAAGACGCTGTTTGTAATTTTGGCGAATCCGCCGCTGTCAGCCTCTATCAGTAGCGGTAAAACCATTCCCCCGATTATAAAAGCGAAAACAATTCCCAGTGCGATGGAAAAAAACTGACTTACTGTCGCCCGTTTCTTTCTTCCCAAAAAGGCAAAGCTTTTAAACTGGCAATTAAAATTTTTAAATGGAATGAGTAGGCCGTTAAGAAAATCCAACCCAATGAAGTTGCTGGTTTTCCCCAGCAGTGTCAGGCCGGTCGCGCTTATCACCCAGTATACCGCGCTGGAGAATAGTAGTAAACTACGCCATGGTGTTCCAAGCCATGGTTATTCCACAGAGAGAAGCTTGCCCCGGTAAGTGCTGTAACCACCAGCCAAAACCATCCTTCCGCTGGAATCAGCACTCCTTTTTTTCGAAAATACATGGTTGTTGCCCCTAAATACCCGGCGGTAAAGACCGTTACGCTCCATCCCTGCCAGTAAAACAGCACCCAACGCGCGAAAATAAACCCCAATATAAAGACAAAGATGGCGAAAATACCGTCTTTTATGTCCGGTTCAAAAGGTTGTTTTAAAGCAAGTACGGGAACAGCAGGCTGTTCTCCGTGTTTGGCGCCGGGCTCTTTGACTTGCTGCTCTGTTTTGCCTGAAAAAACGTGTTCATTACGGGAAGGATCACTCATCTGATTTGCCGCCTTCCTCTCATTCTGCTCTGTATTCCAGGATGTCTCCCGGCTGGCACTCCAGCGCCTTGCATATTGCCTCCAGTGTGGAAAACCGAATCGCTTTGGCCTTCCCGGTCTTGAGGATGGAGAGATTGGCTGGGCTGATGCCTATGGTTTCGGACAGTTCGCCGGAGGACATCTTTCGCTTGGCCATCATCACATCCAGATTTACCACAATCGGCATGCCGTTTTCCCCCTTTTAGACGGTGTAGTCAACCTCTTTTTGCAGTTCCACGGCTTTTGCCAGCACATTTTTTACGACACGGACAATAAGTCCCATAAAGGCTGCGGCTACCGCCACAAAGATCCACGGGAAATAGTAAAAAGCCGAAAAAACACCGATCCCCGCCCCCGTAAAACAGCTCCAGGAAATCCGTCGTAAGTAATCTACGTTATCTGTGGTAAACACTTGCTCACGCTCAATCCCCCGCAGCAGGCCAAACAGGTTGTAGAGCAGGATTCCCGCGGGGATGCCTCCCACGTAGATTGTGGCAAGAAAGAACGGCTCAGTCCCCTGTAGTTCCGCCCGGGAAAATGCCAGAAACCATCGGGACAGAGAAGAATCTTTGTTTACTCCCACTCAATTGTGGCACAGGGCTTCGGACTTAAGTCATAGCAAACCCGGTTTACATGGGGGACTTCTTTCAGAATGCGATCTGTAATTTTTATGAGAACAGGCCAGTCAATTTGTTCGATGCTGGCTGTCATGGCATCTATTGTGTTGATAGCACGAATAATAACAGGGTATTCAAAGCTCCGGGCATGATTTTTTATACCAACAGACTTAAAGTCGGGGACAACCGTAAAATATTGCCACACCTTTTTATCCAAACCGGTCTTTGTAAACTCTTCCTGTAAGATAGCATCGGATTCTCTTACTGCTTCCAGGCGTTCTTTTGAGATGGCACCGAGGCATCTGACACCTAGTCCCGGTCCGGGAAATGGCTGCCTGTAAACCATTGCTTCAGGCAGGCCAAGTTCAATACCACAGGCTCTGACCTCGTCCTTGAAGAGATGGTAAAGAGGTTCTACCAGAGAAAACTTAAGATCCTCAGGCAAACCGCCTACGTTATGATGAGATTTTATAATACTGGCCGTCTTTGTGCCACTTTCTACGATATCAGGATAAATGGTTCCCTGAGCGAGAAACTCTATGCCTTCCAGTTTTCCCGCTTCTTCTTCAAATACGCGTATAAATTCGGCACCGATAATTTTTCTTTTCTGCTCGGGATCTGATACGTTTTCCAGCTTTTTCAGGAAACGTTCACTGGCATCAACGTAGATGAGGTTGGCATCCAATTGGTTTTTGAATACTTGAATGACGGTTTCTGATTCATCCTTGCGCATCAGGCCATGATTGACGTGTACGCAAACCAACTGCTTACCTATGGCTTTGATAAGCAATGCTGCAACCACCGAGCTGTCCACTCCACCGGATAAGGCGAGTAAAACTTTCTTGCCACCTACCTGTTTTTTTACCAGTTCAACTTGATCCTCAATGAAATTTTTCATATTCCAGTTTGGTTCTGCCTGACAGGTATTGAATATGAAATCTTTTAAAACTTCTTTGATTTCTTCATCCGTCTCGGGCCAGTTTTCTCTTTTGTTTTCGCACGCTGCTGACTCATGTTCAACCGACATAACAGGATAACCGGCTTCATAAGTACTATGGTTGACATCAATTTTTACGCCGTCGATCAGATTGTTTTTGCCCCCATTGATGATAATGCCCTTAATATTTGGCAACTGCGAGAGCTTATCCGGCGAGATATCGTGCGGGTGAATTTCACTGTATACACCAAGATCACGGACTGCTCTGGCAATGGCGGTATTATTTTGGCTACCCAAATCCAAAATGATAATCATATCTTGTTTCATCTTGTCCCCCTACAAGTTATTTACTGCATACGATTATAGCATTCCAGAGTTAACCTCACAAGATAATATAATAAATAAAGCGCTGGAGGGCTGGATTTCGTCCCTATTAATGTTAGTTTCCGGCATAAAATAAACGATAACGTAATAGCCATGAAAATAGACTTTTCGAAATTTTTGTCAGGGCAACAAAGTTTTAGTTGTAGTGTCAGAGGCTCGATATTTAAATTTATAAAATAGGTGCTGTCATATGCAAATCGGTACACTCTTTTCGACAAAAAGTGGTACACAGTTTCCATATTTGAGGGGCAGGATTGAATCTTGCATATTACACCATAAACTCAAATGTTACAGATCCCGTATTAGGGGGTAGGAACTGCTCTTTTAAGCATAATAACACCTTAAAAAGGAAAAATATAACTGGCCCTGAAAGCAAATATCGTCATCCTGAAAAGGAGAAAACAATGAGGAAAGCAAATGTTAATGGGGTTGTTTTTATAGTTGGTATTATCATTTTTGTATTCGTAGTAAGCTTAGTAGTTTCCACATTCTTTCAACCGAAGCGCGCTGAAGGAATACCTCCCTCTCCCCATGCTACTGAGGGGTACCTGGAGTCGGAATGCTCTTCCTGCCATTTAAGAGGAATCAGACAGGCGCCGATTTTTGACCACCCCGAAAGAGAAAACTGCCTGACCTGCCATTAGAGTTCAGCTACCTTCACTATTTGCTTTATTATGCATCTCGTGTTATGATATAAACATAATATTGTTTTTTCAACTGCCTAACTCCGGTATCGGTAAACCGAATTCTGGAATTATAAGGCGGGAAACTCAAGTATTTATGAGTTTCCCGCCAGTTATTTTTGCATAGCGAATAATTGTGGACAAAGCTTGTAAATGGCATATCGGGCGGATGCATCCTAAATCAATGCTGTACCAGAGTAACCGGACAACAGATCGAACGAATGATAAAGAAGTGGCTTGCCACAAACGAAGGAGAAACATTAATTGAAATTTGAAGACCTGAAACTTATTGCGCCTATTCAAAAGGCTGTAGATATTGAAGGATATACAATACCTACTCCTATACAGGAAAAGGCAATACCCATCATACTTGAAGGAAAAGATCTGCTCGGGTGCGCGCAAACCGGTACGGGAAAGACAGCGGCATTTGCGATTCCCTTGCTGCAGATTCTTCATAATGATAAGGTAAATGAAAAAGAACCACGCAAAATTAAAGCCTTAATACTGACGCCAACACGCGAGTTGGCGATACAGATAGGTGAAAGCCTTGGTGCGTACGGAAGATACACTGGACTCAAGTATACTGTAATTTATGGCGGGGTATCACAAGTTCCCCAAACAAATACATTAAGATCAGGTGTTGATATTATCGTAGCAACTCCGGGTAGATTGCTTGACCTGGCGAGCCAGAAATATATCAATTTGAGCTTTCTGAAAATACTGGTGCTTGATGAAGCTGATCGTATGCTTGATATGGGGTTTTCCCATGATATGAAAAGAATATTTGCACTGCTACCGGTTAAAAGACAAACACTATTGTTTTCAGCAACAATGCCTCAGGAAATTATTAAGCTAGTTGAGTCAATTCTCAAGAATCCTGTTAAGGTTAAAGTAACTCCGGTTTCATCCACTGTTGATTCCATTAACCAATCAGTCTTTTTTGTGGAGCGCAAAGATAAAAAATCCTTACTTATACAGCTATTGAACAACAGAAACTTAGATTCTGTTCTTATATTTACGCGGACTAAGCATGGTGCAGATAAAGTGGCCAGAGATTTGGTTAAAGAGAGAATATCCGCTCAGGCAATTCATGGTGATAAATCTCAGGTTGCCCGTCAGCTGGCTTTAAGCAATTTTAAGGCTAAACGTACCAGAGTGCTTGTTGCAACAGATATAGCTGCCAGAGGTATCGATGTGCAGGAATTGTCCCATGTTATTAACTTCGACATACCAAATATCCCTGAAACGTATGTCCACCGGATAGGACGAACTGGAAGAGCAGGGATGGGTGGCACTGCATGGTCTTTTTGTGACACAGAAGAAAGAGGTTACTTGGTTGATATACAGAAACTCATCTCCAAAAGGATTCCTGTCGTTTCCCATTAATTCTTTGCGGGGGAACCGAGGCGTAAATGTAAATAAGCGGTAGTAAAAGGAGAGAGTCAACTCTCTTTTTTCATTGCAGGCAGGCAAGGAATGTATATAAAAGTGATAACGATTGGAGAGGATCTACAATGATTTATCCGTCAATGGATACATTATTAAAAAAAACCGAAAATCGATTTGCACTATGTATTATCACAGGTAAGAGAGCAAGGCAGCTGATAAGTGGAGCACATAGCCTGAACAACTACAGCTCTAAGAATGCGGTAACTATTGCAATTAATGAGGTAAGCGAAAACAAAATTCCCTATGTAAGTCCAAAACATCGCATTAAATAATCATCTGAAAAAAGAGGCAGTTTGTTTGAACCTATGAGATTCCCTGTCGCTGTTAACAGGGAATCTTTTTCTTTATTAGCTGTAAAGGGCGGCCTGCGGTGGTGGCGAATATATTAACCTCTGACAGGGATAATTTAAATAGGGCATGGAATTGATTGACAAAAACCGTTTGCCGGGATAAAAGGTCTAATAAATAAAAAGGAATATGTTGCTGAATGAAAGGAGGAGCCTATGGACTACCTGGAAACAGTACGTCTGGCCAGTAAGGGCGATGCGGGAGCGTTTAGCCAACTAATCCATGAACGCAAGGAGGATATTTACCGAATCGCCTACAGCTATGTGAAAAACAGAGAGGACGCCCTTGACATCGTCAGTGAAACAGTCTACAAGGCATTCATCTCGGTCAGGAAGCTTAAAAGCCCCGAGTACTTTAATACCTGGCTCACCCGCATCCTGATTAACTGCGCCATAGACCACCTGAAAAAGAATCGGAGAACCGTGAGTCTGGAAATATCAGCAGCAGAGATGGATGGCGTTGACAGGACGGAGCTTATGGATTTATACAGTGCCATTGACAACCTTGAAGAAAAACAAAAATCAGTTGTTATTCTGAAATACCTTAACGACCTGACTATCTCCGAGGTGTCCGAGATACTGCAAGTCCCGCTTGGGACAGTTAAGACTATCCTGCACAAGGCGTTGCGGGAACTGAGGCTGGAGTTAAAGGAGGAAGAACGATGAAAGACAGGATAGATGAAATGAAGAAATCTTATCGCGAAGTCGAAGTTACTCTTGACCTTGACAGAGTAATTGAAAACGCTGTGTTAAGAGGTAGAAAACGCCTGAATAGGAACGTGATACAGATCAGGGCTGCCGCAGCCGCAGTCACTGTCTTGGTTCTCCTAACCGCGGGGATTAATCTGTCGCCTGCTTTTGCTGACACTGCCGGCAGCATACCCGTGCTTTCTTCGCTGGTACGAATTCTTCAATTTGAGAAGGGCAAGGCTGCAGGCGGTGAAATTACAGACGGTAAGCAAATCGGACCCGTTGATTGGCAGCAAAGCGGGGGAAGTGAGAATATCCTAATCCCGATTTATGAAGAGGGCGCTCCCTCCAACACTGCAGCTTATTTTGAAGTGACATACAGGCAGTACCCGTATAGTTTGACTGTGGAACTTAATGGTGTCCGCTCACTTTTTGCCGGCGAAGAGCTTCCCTCTTTTGAAGACAGTACTCTTGTTGGTGCAATGTACAGGATTGTGACACTTGATGACTCAGCGCAGCGTTTTGTTATCACCTTTAAGGAACCGGTGGAGATAGAGGTAAAGGAAATGAGCGGCCCTGCGGGGATACTCATAGAGGCTAAGGCTTCCATTGCTGAGAACCTCCCCCCCGTTTACTCGGTCCGTACAGCATCGTATGATTACGGAGAGCATCCGGGGGTATTGGAGGGGATGCTCCTCGCGGCACTTGACTATAAGGTGGACACAGTACGAATGCTCCGTGACAGCGCAGGCAGGCATTTTGCTGAAGCAGGCTATTTCTTAACTGAAAGCGAGGCTGCTGCCTTCCGGGAACAGATTCTTGCCTCAGGAGAAGTTGACTTTAATCTGTATATTGAGCAGAGGGGTCCAGGCGATACGCCGGATACAATAAACGAGTGAAATAGACCCACCCGCACACACCGGGTGGGTCTATTTATCTACTTATAGCTTTACTTTTTGGAACAACACGGTGCAAAACTTCTGCCAACTCCTCCACTACTTTTTTCAGAATTTTTGCAAATACCCCTTTACAATGTGATAGCAGTATAGTAGAATTCTAAGCAATAACACTATATTTTCTTCAATGATGGGAGAAAGTAAACTGGAAAGAGCGGTTACAGAGAGCCGGAACGGAGGGTAGCCTCCGGCTGTGAGTCCGGTACTGCATCACCGGTTGAATGGTTCCCTGAGATTGCTGACCGAAATCCACGGGAGAGTAGGCTCGGACGGAGCTTTCACCGTTAACGGAAAGCGGGTATCGGAGATTTAGTGTGTTGCTCCTGCACCCGACAAAGCGGCCTGTTTAACACAGGCAATTTGGGTGGCACCACGGGAATCCCCGTCCCTTCGAGGACTGGGGTTTTTTTAATTCCATTAAAAGTTTGTGAAAGGGGCTGGTTGTTTGGGGTGGCCTTGTAAGGATAATTATAGATGGGATAACAAAAAATAAAACTGGAGGTATTAATATGAAAATTGATGTTAGAAAGTTTAACCTGTCTGATGCGGAGATTCCCCGGCAGTGGTACAATATAGCGGCAGATATGCCAAACCCAATGCAGCCGCCGCTGAATCCTGCTACCGGGAAGCCGGCCACTGCTGAAGACCTGGCTCCTGTGTTCCCCATGAATCTCATAGAGCAGGAGATGAGTACAGAGCAGTATATTGATATTCCCGATAAGGTACTGGAAAAATTGTTAATCTACAGGCCTACCCCCCTGAAAAGGGCTTATGCGCTGGAGCAGTATCTGAAAACCCCGGCCAAGATATATTATAAGGATGAATCCGTCAGTCCTGCCGGCAGCCATAAGCCTAACACCGCCATCGCCCAGGCTTACTATAACAAGGAGTTCGGTATCAAACGTCTGACTACTGAAACCGGCGCCGGCCAGTGGGGAAGCGCACTTTCCTTTTCCTGTGCCCTGTTTGGCTTGGAGTGCAAGGTCTACATGGTCAGGGTCAGCTATGACCAGAAACCCTACAGGCGTCTGATGATGCAGACCTGGGGGGGGAAATGTATCCCCAGCCCCAGTCAGGAAACTAATTTCGGCCGTAAAATGTTGGCAGAAGACCCAAATTGCCCCGGCAGCCTGGGCATAGCCATCAGCGAGGCCATTGAAGACGCTGTAACATCCAAAGACACACGCTACTCCCTGGGGAGCGTTCTCAACCATGTGATGCTGCACCAGACCATTATTGGCCTTGAAGCTTTAAAGCAATTTGCACAAATCAATGACTACCCTGATGTTGTCGTAGGATGTGTGGGTGGCGGCAGCAACTTTGCCGGGATTTCCTTCCCCTTCCTCAGGGATAAAATCTATGGCAAACAAGTTAAGGTGATCGCTGCTGAACCAACGGCATGTCCCACCCTAACCAGAGGACCCTTTGCTTATGACTTTGGAGATACTGCCGCCACTACCCCACTACTGCCCATGTATACATTGGGGCACAACTTCATGCCTCCTACTATCCATGCCGGCGGTCTCCGTTATCACGGCGCCTCCCCCCTGGTAAGCCAGCTGGTAAGGGATAAATTGATTGAAGCCAGGTCATACGACCAGTTGACGACTTATGAAGCCGGTATCCTTTTTGCCCGCACAGAAGGCCAGATCCCGGCGCCTGAAACCTGTCATGCCATCGCTGCCGCCATTGAGGAAGCCAAGCTGGCCAAAGAAGAAGGAATTGAGAAAACCATCCTCTTTAATTACAGCGGACATGGGCTGCTTGACCTGACAGGTTATTCTAAATATTTAGAAGGCGATTTGACAGATTTTACTCTTCCCGAAGAGGAAATCAAGCGGGCTATTGCAGCAATATCCGATTTGCCCCGAATTTAGTTCTCAGAGAGAAAACTGGGTAACGCTGATATGTCAAAGTTTTGACAGTTTATCGGACGTTACCCTGTTTTTTATACGAACATCCTTACTCTGTATGACAGTTTCAAGAATTTAGACAGGCAGAAAAACTGAACTACCCATGGTAGTGTTATAATTTTCTAAAAGAATGAGAGAAATGATAAGAGACGGTATTCGCCTGAGAAGTGATGCCGTCTTTTTATTTAAACTGAAAATAAAGAGGTAAGGTGGTAGAATAAAATGAGGATAAATTAGATTAATGTTTAAAACTATAAGCAGGGAAACTTACATTGATGAGCAGATAATAATATACAACTAAAACTAACACGCACCTCAAGTCTTCAGGGAAAATAAGCACACCCATGCGTGCTTATTTTCTTGTCGTCAAAAGTACTATTGTCAATTGCAAAAAGGCTATAAGTTCCAGTCAAAATTTTATGCTTTTTACACTTTGGCTAATATGCCGAGGGAGAAAGGGATTTCTCTAAGCATTCGGATTATATTGATAGGGTTAGCAGGATTAGGTTTCCTGCTGATTTATGATATTGTTTCTTTAATGATAGAAGCCGTGATGTGGCTTCTTTTTTGCGTTAAGGAACTTAAACCACGAATTAGGACTTACTGAATAGCTGGCAGCGGCTTATTCCATAAGCCCAAATTACTGGCATTATTTACTTACTGCTTTTACACGCCTAATTATGTTAACATTGTTATAGAATCTTAACAATTAGAATCAGAAAGGATGTATTTGGAATGCACTTAAAGCAATCAAGGTACATAACTGTCTTTGTTTTAGCAGTTTGCTTAGTTTTCTTAACATTTTCCTTCCAGTCTGTATCAGCTTCCTCTTCCCAGTCAGCAGAGATTGTAGTTCAGGCATTAAATGTCCGTTCAGGGGCGGGGACAAGCAGTGAGCGAATCAACACTGTGTCAGGGGGCACTTTTCTAAATGTTCTTTCACGTCAGGGGGATTGGTTGCGGGTCAGGCTCCCCCAGTTGGGTGAAGGCTGGATTTTTGGCGGCGGTGGGTATGTAGCACTACATAATATTAAAGGGAATGTAAGTGTAACTATTGATGCCCTTAATGTGCGCTCAGGCCCGGGAACAAGCTTCACCAGGATTTCTCAGGTCACAAAAAGTATCATCCCTTTCCTTGAAGAAAGGGACGGTTGGTACAGGATTGTCCTGCCGGAAGGAAAGGCAGGATGGATCTCAGGTCAGTATGCCAGGCCAACTTCCCTGGATATAAACAGCAGCAAAACTGCTATGATCAATGTCCCCATCCTTAACATAAGAAGCGGTCCTGCAACCAGCTATGGCATTATACGGACAGGCTCATTAGGGGAAGAGTTTAAAGTTGTCAACTCTGTTCCTGGATGGCTGAATATTATTTTAGATAAAAGCAGTACTGCCTGGATTTCAGCAAGCCACACTCTGATCCGGGATGCTGACGGCGGCAGCGGTGCGCCAGCTTTAGCCGGCAAAACTATTGTCATAGACGCCGGCCACGGTGGCAGCGACCCCGGTGCTGTGGGAAGAAATCTCAGGCTGGCGGAGAAATTTGTCAACCTCGATACAGCTTTGCGCGTTGCACAGATGCTGGAGAATGCCGGGGCAAAAGTCATACTCACCCGCAACACTGATGATTTTATCACCCTTTCACAGAGGGTAAATATCGCCCACGCTAATAACGCTGATATTTTTGTCAGCATTCATGCCAATGCACACACCGACAGGTCCATAGGCGGTACGGAAACATACTACAATACAAGTTTCCGCAGCCAGGACAGTTTCCGTTTGGCGAATGTGCTGCAGCAGGAACTTGTGAGAGAATTAAAGCTAAGAGATATCGGTGTAAAAACAGCCGGATTCCACGTTATTCAGAGTACACGGATACCTTCCGCTTTAGTTGAACTGGCCTTTTTGAGCAACCCCAAAGAGGAAGAACTTTTAAACCAAGCCTCTTTCCGCCAGAGAGCGGCAGATGCGGTGTACCGGGGGATCGTTCGTTATTTTCAATAAGACTTAACTATTGCTGTTGCCTGTACTTTTTCTTCCACTCCTCAAAATTCCAGGCTTTTAAAAAGCCTCTTGCTGCCCTCTCACCATTGGCAAACAGCAGGCGGCTTTCTTCCTGAGTAATATCAAAATCAGTTGTTTTAATTTCCTTTTCCGCACCGTTAATATTGATCACTGTGGGGATTCCTACCGTCCTGTCGTAATCTCCTTTTGCTTTGGATATGTGCAGTTTATCGTGAGCGTTAATCATTGTGGCAACGAGCGCTGACAGGTAGCTTACAGGGTTACTGATTTTATTTTTAGTTCCCTTTTTTAGTTCTCTTGTATTTTGCTCAATAAGTTTAAAGCCGAATGTCGGCCACGGCGGGTTGGCAGTGCCGTCATCCAAAAGCCAGACAGGGTAGTTGCTTAGTACTCCCCCGTCCACAATGAGATGTATTTTTCCGTTGTTGTCTTTTAGCCTTACAGGTTTAAAAAACACAGGGATGCTCATACTCATCCTGACTGCTCTTGATATACTGAAAAGGTCGGGGTCATATCCGAACAGCTTCAAATCATTGGGGAGTACCAGCAGTCTTTCTTCTGTAATATCGGCAGCGATTACCTGCAGCCTGTATTTATATTTTTCTTCCGGGTAATTTGTTTTTATTTGGCCAAAAGTGGTTTTTCCCTTCGCCTGCAGCAAATTCTCGAGCCAGGTTTCAAAATATTGCCCGTTGTATATGCCATACTTAAAAGCAATCCTCATGCCTTTTCCGATAACACCGAATTTATTCAGACAGCCTTCATCCTTAAAGTTATTATAGTCCAGCTTCTCCAGTTCGTTTTTTATCTCCGCGGCCGTGTAATTCACCGCCAGCAGCGCGGCAACAATGGCGCCTGCCGAGGTGCCCGCCATATTTTCAAACACATAACCTTTTTTTTCTATCTCGGAGACCGCACCGACCAAACCAATCCCTTTAACACCGCCACCTTCAAAAACAGCATCTGCTTTCATTACAGGACCTCTCTTATATTTCTTCCCTTTAAGAAATCGTCTATATTCTCACCAGACTCTTTGCTGTATTAAATTCAGTAGTATACCTGTATTAAATTCAGTAGTATAATAGTAAATAACATAGAGTGGAGGAGCTTATATTGCTGAAAAAATACTTTTTTATGATTTTTGTAATCTGTGCAGCTATCGCTGTTGCCGGATGCGCTAAACGGGCAGCTTATAGTGAAATGACCGCGGCGCAGGTGCTGGAGATATATGAACAGGAGAATATTTTGCTTATTGATGTGCGCGAAGAATGGGAGTTTAGAGAGGGAAGAATTCCGGGTGCAATCCTGCTGCCCTTGGGAAAGCTTGATAAAAATTATCAACAATTGGGCACCGATGCAAAAATAATACTTGTCTGCCGCAGTGGGAACAGGAGCGGCACAGCTGCTAAATTCCTGGCTGAAAAGGGGTATAAAAACGTATATAACATGGTGGGTGGTATGCTGGCGTGGAAGGGTATTGTGGAAACAGGAGATTAAGTGTTGTCTTATGCAATTGTTTAAAGCCTGAGTTTTTTAAAACTGGGGCTTTTTGTCTGTCTTTTACAAATGTTAGTTTATTCTATGTTGCAAAACACAAGAAATTGATTTTCTTGGTTGACAGTGCAGGAAGTTATTTGTATAATAAAAATGTAATCAGTACAAATTTGTAACTATTATAACTATGGGCATAAAGAAGGGATAACAGTGGTCCGCGAATATTTAATAAAAAAAAATATAAAGCCTTTATTCAACAGAATTAAAGTGTTGGAATACTTGCTGTCACATCGGAATCACCCTACAGTTGATGAGATATACAATGGGCTTGTAGGGGAGCTTCCCACTTTGTCAAAAACAACGGTCTATAATACTTTAAAGCTCTTTGTCAATTCAAACCTGGTAAGGCTGATTACAATTGAAGATAATGAAACGCGGTATGATGCTGACGTCTCTGACCATGGTCATTTTAAATGTGAATCATGCGATCAAGTCTCTGACTTTTCAATCGACACCGACAAGCTTGATACAGCTGACTTAGATCGATTTAAAATTGTGGAAAAGAATGTTTATTACAAAGGCATCTGTCCCGGATGCCTTGATAATAAAAAATTAAGAATTCAGGAGGATGTATAGTTTATGAAAAGTTTGTATGGCACGAAAACTGCAGAAAATCTTTTAAAGTCTTTTGCCGGTGAGTCCCAGGCGCGCAACAGGTATACCTATTATGCTTCAATCGCTGATAGTGAAGGTTACAAACAAATTAAGAATATCTTCATCGAAACTGCGGACAATGAAAAAGAACACGCCAAGAGGTTTTATAAGTTTCTGCTTGCAGGCTTAGACAAACTCCCGGCTGTGATTGAAATTAACGCCTCTTATCCTGTTGCCCAGGGAAATACTCTTGACAATTTAAAGGAAGCCGCCAGCGGTGAAAATGAGGAGTGGGCAGAACTCTATCCCGCTTTTGCCAAGGTCGCCGAGGATGAAGGATTTCCGGAAATTGCCTATGTATTCAGAATGATAGCTTCTGCTGAAAAAAGGCATGAAAACAGATACAAAAAACTAGCTGAGAACATTGAAAATGGAAAAGTCTTTACCAAAGATACTGCTATTCTTTGGAAATGCGGCAACTGCGGGTATGTCCACGAGGGTACAGATGCGCCTGAACTATGCCCCGCGTGTATTCATCCTCAGGCTCACTTTGAAGTTTTCGTTGAAACGTATTAACCGCGTAAATCGTCAGGAAAAGGGGGTTGGCAATGAGACTGATTTATACAGGCAAAACAAAAAATGTTTATGCGCTTGAGGATGGCAATTACCTGCTCAAATTTAAGGACGACTGTACAGGAGAAAACGGTGTATTTGACCCCGGTTCCAATACAGTGGGGCTAACAATCTGTGGTGTAGGGAAAGCCGGACTTAGGTTAACAAAATATTTCTTTGAGCGATTAAAAGAAAAAGGGATACCAACACACTATATAGATGCAAATATCGATGAAGCAACAATGACAGTAAAGCCGGCCGCCGTGTTCGGCCAGGGGCTTGAAGTTATCTGCCGCTACAGAGCGGTGGGAAGCTTCTTGCGCCGTTATGGCAAGTATGTGGAAGAGGGACAACCTTTAAACGCTTTTGTGGAAGTTACTCTTAAAGATGATGAAAAAGGAGATCCCCCAATTACTGACGATGCTCTCGCAATGCTGGGCATACTTTCATTGGAAGAGTACGAGGTGTTAAAAAGCCTGACAAAAAAAATTGGAAATGTTGTCAAAGAAGAACTGGCTAAAAAAGATATTGAGCTCTATGATATAAAATTTGAATTTGGTAGGGTAGGCGAAGACAAACAAATCGTATTAATTGATGAAATATCCGGAGGCAACATGAGAGCGTATAAAAATGATATCTGCATAGAACCACTGGAATTAGAAAAACTGATATTGACATAGATAAAGATGCTTTCAGGCACAGAGTAAACTGACCCTGTCAGGTAGACAGTGGAAAAAAGTAAAACCCAGATACCAATCATTCAATTATGGTTGGTGTCTTTTTTTATCGTCAAGGAAATTATATCATACCTTTTAACTTTCTTTCCTTGACGATGGGGGTTGTTAAGGGGGACTCCCCCTTAATCTTGCGGGGTGCTCAGGGTCCGCAGACCCGCCGAAGGGGGCGCGCCCCCTAGCGGACAAGAAAAACGCGACCTCTGTTAAAAAGCGCGAAGCGTTTTTCTTGTGCTGCTAAACTGAGATGGTTTCGTCTGTACTCCAAAGAGGTCACTAAGAAAGATCATATCAACCTCGATGGCATAACCTTCTGAAGGATGGAGCTCTAGAAAAAACTTCAATTTGTGTCTCATTGTGGTATTGCATTTAGTATTTATTGGTGGTAAACTCTATATGTTTATGGAAATATTTTACCTGCACTATAATTGTATAGTGTTGCTTTTATTCAGATGGGGGGGGGAACCCTTGGATATGGAAACGGCAATCGAAACGGTTATAGAGAAAAAGCCGATACACAGGAATATTAATTTTATACTCCTGATATTGGGAGGATTTGTATCTCAGGCAGGGGATAGCATTCATGCCATAGCACTGACATGGTGGGTATTAGAAAAAATCGGAACAGGAGCGGCCATCGGAACACTTTTAATTTTTTCCTACTTACCCAGCGCAATCATCGGGCCTGTCGCGGGTGTTTATGTGGATAAGTTAAACAAAAAACATATTATTGTTGGCATGGATATAGTAAGAGGGATGCTGATAGTTTGGGCTGCTTACCTGTTTTTCAAGGACGCTTTAACCCTTCCTGTACTGATGCTGATCACCGCCTTGAGTTCCATATGTTCTTCTTTTTTTAATCCTGCCGCACTGTCTGTTGTACCGCAAATACTTGATAAGGATGAACTGGTCAGGGGAAATTCCTTATACCAAAGTATAGAGCATCTGACCGGTGTCCTGGGGCCTGCCATCGGAGGTATACTGATAGTAATTTTCGGGATTGGCGGAGTTTTTTTAATTAATGGTATTTCCTTTCTGGTTTCGGCTTTTTCGGAAGCTTTTATCAACCTTCCCTTTAATCCGGGGGATAGAAAAAAATCACTGGGCTTAAAGGATGTAATAAAAGACCTGAAAGAAGGATTCAGCTATGTTTATTCCACAAAAATACTATTTGGCCTCGTCACAACTGTAGCAGTTCTCAATTTTTTCTCCTTCCCCCTTGGGCGTATTGCCCTTCCCATCCTTATCAAGAATATATTGTCGCTGGGTTCAGAAAAACTAGGGTTTATTTTCTCATCAGCTTCTCTGGGTGCGCTGCTTGCCGCCGCCATTCTGATAAAATCCGGAATTATAAGAAAAAAGTCCAGATTAATTATTACTGGAGTGGCTGTCACTGGCGTCTGTTATATGCTGAATTCAACATTGGCGGTTGGGTATAGACTTAATATCCTCACGCCGCAGTTTATTTTTATTTTCCTTTGTTTTTCCTATTTTTTTGTAGGAGTCAGTGTTTCTGCTGTAAATATAGGCATGATGGCCCTGGCAATGGAAATAATGGCGGAAGGTAAGCGTGGCAGGGTCTTTGCGTTTATCTCCGCAGTCTCCCTGGGACTGGCCCCCCTGGCACTTGGCATCTATGGCATCCTGACAGATCTTTTGCCTAACGGGGTAATATGGTTTAGCAACGGGTTGATGATTATGCTGGGCGCGTACAGCCTGAAATATGTCAAGGGCTTTATGGATGTGTAGCATTAAGCGCGTTATTTTACACGCTTTTTCTCTATATATATGTGCAGGAGCAAGGGCTCTTCCTGGAACCCGCTTAAATCAAGTTCCCGGTTTTTAAATACCAGGCGCTCTCTTGTCAGTGGTGAAACAAAAAGGCTTATTTTCTCCCTGGGTTCCTCATCGCGAAAAACAGATTAAGGCAAAAACTGACAATCCCAGGACGTCGGAGACAAGTGTGGGCCAGACCATTGAGATTGAGATAGCCAGCAGCACAGCCATTTCCCAAAGCCGGAGCTTTGTAAAAAGCCAGCGCTGGATTACCGCGGCAAAACAGTACATTTCAAAAAGAGATGTACCGGCGATTAATACTGCTTTATACCAGGTGGTGTTAATAAGCAGCAGTTCAGGGTTGTAAATAAACAAACATAGTAATAAAACTTTTTGCTTGTATAGAAAGCGATTGCCCCGATAATTTTTACATAGGGGATGCCGGTGAACTCTGCCATAATGAATGCGGCTGCTCCCATCACAGGGGGCAAAAACTGGCCGTTGGTGGAGGCCGCCGTTTCCACCGCGCCTGCTACTTCCGGCTTAAAGCCGGCTTTTTTCATGACAGGGATTGTGAGTGAGCCGGTTATAGCAGTATTGGCCACTGAGCTGCCCACTACACTGCCTAAAAAGCCGCTGGCCAGGACGGCCGCCTTGGCAGGGCCTCCCCGGAAACGCACCAGGACGGCATAAGAGAGATTAACCAGCTAAATGCCGCCCCCGGCTTCCTGGAAGAAGGCATTGCCTTCTGTACCGCTGCCGAGAGGACCTACCGCCACTCAGAAATACCACCAAAAACAGGCTTAATCCTTTGAATTTTTTCAACTTAACCCCTCCAGTTTAATTTTTTTTGAGATAGTGACGTAATTTTAGTTATATTTCACCCCCCTCTATAAGATAGCAGCAAGTGAAAGCATCCTTTTGCAAAGCAATGAAGTACTTAACTAAACACTGTTTCAGCTTTTGACAGTGCATTGGCGAGCAGATGAAGCATGGTGTCTGTTTCTTCCCTCGTGATAATAAAGGGGGGCGCTATTATCAGATAGTCTCTGGCTGTGATATCAGCCGATGCGCCTACTCCTGTATAGAGGATCAGGCCTTCTTCCATACATATATTTCTGACTCTTTCTGCAACCTGCAAAAGACTTGTGGAATGATTCTTTCTTTTCTTTGTCTTTAACCAGCTCCAGCGAGCTGCCATGATAACTTAAGGTTCTGCCGATAATTTTCCATTTGCTTGCTTTTGCTCTTTGTATATGGTATTGCAGTGCCATACTGAAAGCGGTTTCGTTAGCCTCAGTCCCGCCGGATACAAAATAAACATAATTAAGCCCCTCTGGCGCCAAGTCAGAACAGCAAATATTTCCTGCAAGGAAAAAATTATTATCAAGAAATAATAGATGATTTAAGTTTTTGGATAGCACATTGTGGCGGAAGGAATACTAATCACATCAATGTCTTAGGTTTGTAATTTTAAAGGAGGAGAAGAATGGATAAACATAATGGGACTATGATAAATGAGCGCAGTAAAGAAGAACAGTTGGCGTCGTTCCGCAAAGAGCACGACGGAACAAGGCTTACAACCAATCAGGCGGTGCCCGTCTCTCACACCGACGATTCTCTAAAAGCAGGTTCCCGTGGACCGACATTGATGGAGGACTTCCATTTCCGTGAAAAGATGATGCATTTCGACCATGAGCGTATACCTGAGCGTGTTGTGCATGCCCGCGGCTTTGGGGCCCACGGTTATTTTCAGGTCTACGAGCCCATGACCGAGTTTACCAGGGCTAAATTTCTGCAGGACGCGTCAAAAAAGACTCCTGTCTTTGTCCGTTTTTCCACTGTGGTGGGATCACGCGGCTCAGCCGATACAGTACGCGACGTCCGTGGTTTTGCCACCAAGTTTTACACCGAGGAGGGCAACTACGACCTGGTGGCTAACAATATCCCTATTTTCTTTATTCAGGATGCCATTAAATTTCCGGATGTTGTTCATGCCATTAAGCCGGAACCGCACAATGAAATGCCGCAGGCTTCAGCCGCTCATGACACTTTCTGGGATTTTGTGGTTAACACGCCTGAGCTTGCTCATATGATTATGTGGCTGCTATCCGACAGGGCTATTCCACGGAGCTACCGCATGATGGAAGGCTTTGGCGTCAATACCTTCCGTTTTGTCAACGCAGAGGGTAAGGCGCGGTTCGTAAAGTTTCACTGGAAGCCGATGCTTGGTGTTCATTCTCTTGTCTGGGATGAGTCGCAAAAGCTGGCCGGTAAAGATCCCGACTACCACCGCCGCGACCTGTGGGACGCTATCAACAAAGGTGATTTCCCTGAGTACGAACTGGGGGTGCAGATACTGGAGGAAGAGGATGAGTTCAAGTTTGATTTCGATATCCTCGATGCCACCAAGTTCTGGCCGGAAGAATTGATACCAGTCAAACTGATTGGTAAAATGACACTGAGCCGCAATGTGGACAACTTCTTCGCTGAAACAGAGCAGGTTGCCTTTCATGCCGGGCATGTGGTTCCCGGCATAGATTTCTCCAATGACCCCTTGCTGCAGGGACGGCTGTTTTCTTATCTCGATACACAGCTTATCCGCCTTGGAGGCCCTAATTTTCACGAAATTCCTATTAACCAACCTGTTGCCCATGTCCACAATAATCAACGTGACGGCTATCACCGCATGTCCATCGACCACGGCAGGGTAAGCTACTTCCCCAACTCACTGCAGGGGAACACGCCGCAGCCCGATGCCGAAAACGGATACATCCACTATGCCGAAAAAGTCGACGGGCGCAAGGTTCGTGAGCGCAGCGAAAGCTTCAAGGACTTTTACAGCCAGGCGACACTCTTTTGGAATAGTATGTCGATCGCCGAGAAGCAGCATATTGTAGATGCTTTCCATTTTGAGGTGGGTGGAGTGATGGATAAGCAAATCAGACAGCGCGTGGTGGACATGTTTAACAATGTGGACGGGCAGCTTGCGATCCAGATTGCCCAGGGTATCGGTGCAACCCCTCCGGCTAATCCCGGCGGGACAGGTGTCAAAACTTCGTCACCTGCCGTTAGCCAGGAGAACACACCAAAGAGCGCACGTACAAGGAAAGTGGCAATCCTGGCTGATAACGGTTTCAATTTCAATGAGGTGACTCAGGTTATGGAAACCCTGAAGCGAGCTGGAGTTCACTGTGAAGTTATCAGCAAATACCAGGGCATGCTCACAAGTGTGGATGGACGGCAATTGGAAGCCAACCAGAATTACTTTACCGCCGGATCGATAATGTATGACGCAGTCTATGTTGCCGGCGGCAGGCAGTGCGTGGACACTTTGCTGAAACAGGGTGACGCGCTGCACTTCGTCAATGAGGCATTTAAACATGCCAAGGCAATCGGCGCCACAAACGAAGGCGTTGACCTGATCGCCTCTTCCCAACTACAGGGCGTACCCACAGCAGGAACCCAGACTCAGGCACAGCTTGTGAATGAACTGGGAGTTGTTACGATTCGCAACGCCGCCGATATGGGCTATTTCAGTCAGAAGTTTATTGAAGCCATAGCCCAGCACCGCCACTGGATAAGGCAGAAGCAAAAGGAAATGGTACCGGCCTGAGTATCTGGCGTCACTTTACACTGTAAACAGTTTCATAGACAGACAAAACGCCGGCCTCTGCGCAGAGGGCGGCGTTTTGTCTGTATGGTCATAACAATACATACAATACATACATAATTTCTTTTTATATATCTGTGGCAGCATCGCTGATTTGTCTGATGCCCGGTTTTTTAATCAATTCCTGCACACTTTCAGACCTGGGGCTTGAAACATGGATCTTGGGCGGCAGTCTGATAAAACCACCGATTTGGGCAAGCTTAGGCTTTAGGTCCTTTATATAGTCCCATTCGGCCAGTTCCGGGTGGGTGGCGAGGGGAATAATTTTTGAAGAGAAGCGGTAGAGCTTAACATTATGTGCTTTACAGTGCCGCAGCAGGCGGAGTGCATTTGTAAGATTCTCACGTGACGTCCGCCTGACCAAATCTTGTGCCGCCTCAGGGTCTGCCAGCCGTAACCGCCTGTAAACCTTTAGTGTCACTGTTTTTGAGGGAGAAGCATCGACAAGTTCTACCGACATTGCCACGAAACCAAAACGGACCAGCACCATTGCTCACTCCCTCTCTGTAAGGTATAAGAAACTCAGGCGCGCCTGAGTTTCTTTATCGGCATTAAAGTTTATTGAATACTGCGCCTACCTGCCACTTTCAGCCGGCCTGTAAGATAGAGGTAGGCTAAAATGCCAAGATGGATAAACAAAGAAACAAGAAAAGTCAGCGGTAGGGATCAGTTGTTGTAGGTTAAAATCCCCATGCTGATCATTGCATAGTGTATAAGAATAGAAGACAGTGGAAAAGCAATCAGAACCATAAAGTATGATGAATATCTCCAGCTTGTTTGAAGAAGCTAGCACTACTATTAAATGTGAGGTGTATTGCATGCAAAAGTTAAAAGTGGGTATCATTGGCGCCGGCATGGCTTTTGAACGTTTGCACTATCCTGCCTTAAGTGACCTCACTGACAGCTATGAAATAACAGCCATCTGTGATGTGGACCAAAGAATGGCGCCAATATCCAGATTTTCCGGGCGGGGCAATTACGGATACAGCAGTTCATGACATCGCGGGACTGCAGCACATTTTTGGTGCTGTCACAAAAGTGCATGCTTTCGGCAGGCCGCAGGATGCTGCTTATTCACCTTATGCAGTGATTAATGTCAACCTTCAGTTTGAAAGCGGAATCACAGGGCAGTTTTCTTTTTTCTGTGCAGGCAAAGAAATGCAGCGCCCGTTAACCGGTCTGCGTATATTTGGCACAGAAGGTATGATCTTTCTGGAGGAAAGAGATGCCGGCACAATTAATCTCACATTCAATGACGGCCGGTCGGAGCAAGTTCCCTATGAGGTGCAAAAAGGATTCTATAATGAGTTGGTAAACTTCCATAAATCCCTGACGGGGACAGAGCAGATCAGCATCACTCCGGAGATAGAGTTTGGTGATTTAAGGGTAATAATGTGCATTTTAAGGTCTGTCAGAGAAGAAAACACCATCACCGTGGACGATGACATGCCAAACACCATTATTACAGCGGATAAATATGAGCAAGGATTAAGCCTGCAATGAAGTGAAAACCAGTTTTATAGCTCTTCTGCTTCAATGCATAAAATACAGCCAAGTAAGGCTGTATTTTATATATTTTTTTAATCTTCATTACTTCTCCACATTTTTTTTGTATACTATGGGAGAATCATTGCAATAATTTTCAGAAAGCGCTATTAAAAAATCTTTACTACTGAGAGGGGTGTATAATTTGATTCATAATTTCAGGCACAGTGTGCGCAATGTTTGGCGCAACAAAATGCGGACAATTATTGTACTTATTATCGTTGGAATTGCAGTATCATTGGTGTTGACGATGACGACTGTTGACGCAGGTATTAAAAATCAGGTAAAGACTCTGGAAGCCGGTGTGGGGACCGGTATCGGCATCCGTCCTGCCGGTACGTTTGGGGGATTTGGCCGCGGCGGGATGCTGGATGAGTCCCTGCTTGAGGGGATTAAAGATATCCCTCATATCGTTAGCCTGGAACGTTCATTTGTCAGTATGATAGCATTTTCCGCACCTTCTTCTGATCCTGCCTCCGGGTTTAGGCAGCAGAGAGGGTTGACTGTCACCGGGGTTGAACCGGGGAAAGATCTGGAGTTATTTGGCGGTGGCAACGCCGAGATAGTCTTGGGCAGGAACTTTGAACCGCAGGATAACGGTCAGGCGGTGATGATTGTGGGAGAATCTCTGTCTGAGGTAAATGAATGGGCAGTTGGTGAAACCGTTTATCTGGCTGACGCACCTTTTGAAATTGTAGGTATTGCCGGCAGCGCAAATCGCTTTGGTGCGGCTGTCATGTTTATGCCGCTGGCAACAGCACAGTTTTTCACCGGCCAGGAAGGCGTTGTTTCCCAGGCCCGGGTTATTGTTGACAGGCTGGAAAACGTGGATGCAGTGGTGGCTGCTTTAAACAATGCGCTGGGTGAAGAAGCCGACGTGGTGGCAGAAAAAGATATGCTGCTGGCGCCGGTAGAGAGTATTCTAAATACAATAGAGTCGGTTACCCGTACTGGCGTACTGTTGGCTCTGGCCACAGCGGGTATTGTAATTTTTGCTGTAATGATTCTGATTGTAAGGGAAAGGACCAGAGAAATCGGTATTCTAAAGGCTATCGGAGCATCCCGCAGCGATATCGCCCAGTTGTTTACAATGGAAGCGCTTACTTTGGTGGGATTAAGCCTGGTGATTGGAACTGCTTTCTTTGTTATTGGCAACGAGTATATAATCGGCAGGCTGCTGTCGGCATCCATGCCGGCAACGGGCAGCGCAAGGACAATAGAGAATATTATGAGAGAAGGCCGGGGCATGGCCGGTGGTTTTGGCGGCAGCGGTTTTGCCGGCGCCGGTAGGTTCGGGCAGATGGGCATGACCGCGCTTTTGGGGAACATGGAGGTTTCGCTGGAATGGAAGACTTTGGCAACCAGTTTTGCGGGGGTTATAGGAACAGGCTTTATCGGCAGCCTTCTCCCCGCGGCTTATGCTGCCCGTCTAAAGCCAACGGAGGTGTTGCGCAGTGAGTAAACAGGGATTAGCTGCCGGCAGCAGTACGACCGCAAAGGATATGATAGCAACCAAGGTGTTGAAAAAGAGCTTTCGTACCAGTGAAGGTGTTGTAAATGCGGTAAACGGCATTGATTTGGTGCTGGAAAGAGGTGTTGTGGCTGCCATAATAGGGCCAAGCGGCAGCGGAAAATCTACGTTATTAAACCTCCTGGGTACGCTAGACACGCCTTCGGATGGAGAAATATATATAGACGGCATCAAGTTCCACAATCTCTCTGAGGGTGAGGCAACCCGCTACCGTCGCAAAAGCATTGGTTTTATCTTTCAGTCATACAACCTGATGCCAAACCTCTCAGCTTTGGAAAACGTGGAGCTCCCCATGGAATACACAGGAGTCAAAAAAAAGGAGCGTCAGGCCCGGGCCATAGAGTGCCTGAGGCTGGCCGAGCTGCCTGAAAAGCGCTACGGGCACCGGCCTGCTCAACTCTCCGGGGGTGAGCAGCAGCGGGTGGCGGTAGCCCGCGCCTTGGTTAACGACCCTTTTTTGATACTTGCTGATGAGCCTACAGGCAGCCTGGATTCCGCAACGGGCAAACAGATACTTGAGCTCTTGGGCAAGCTGGCACATAAAGAAAGAAAAACTGTGATAATAGTTACTCATGACCATGAAATTGCCGCCAGGGCGGATGTTGTTTTAAAACTTAAAGACGGCATGATGGAAGAGATAAAGTATAAGAAGTAAACAAAACCAAAAAAGGACAAGGGGACAGTTTACTGTCCCCTTATCCTTTTTTTTGAAAAGTTGACAATTTGTTTACGTTTAGTTTAAAAAGCTTTTGCATTTCTCTGTTATGGTATAAATAGAAGCTTATAGTCAGGGAGGCTGACAGGGGGAGTATATGGTGGTAAACTTGCAGGTGTCCAAAAGCAGTCGTTTTCAGGAAATTGATGCTCTCAGAGGTGCGGCTGTTCTGCTCATGGTTTTTAACCATGGCTTAGAGTGGATGTATTCCGGTACAGCACATGATGTTATTCGCATCTTTGGCAGTCTCTCCCTGGGTGACATTGCAACCCCCATGTTTTACGGTGCATCTTTCACTTTTCTCCTGCTCGGCATTGGCATATGTCTCATTTTACTTGGAGTTTTTCGTTTTAACTTTATACAAAAGTCTGTCCTCTTCCGCCAACTGGTGCAGGTGGGCAAAGACTCTTTGTTTATTAAAATAAAGAATTAGTTAATTTGCTGCCTGAGCAGAGCGTAAGCGCTTGTCTTGTTGCATCATTACCTGTTATGATTGAACAGATGGTTATGGCAACAAACCTAGATAAACTTTTTAGTCTTAAATGGCGGGAGGAAAAATATGAACAGAGAAGAGAGAATCATCAGCCGTATTGCTCAGGATATCGGGCTGTCAGCGCAACGAGTTTCAAAGGCTGTGGTTTTGCTTGATGAAGGCAACACCGTACCCTTTATCGCCCGCTACCGCAAAGAAGTCACTGAAGGGATGACTGACGAAGAACTGCGGCTGCTCTTTGACAAATTAAGCCTCTACAGAAATCTGGAAAAAAGCAGGGAAGATATCATCAGGTTTTTATCTGAACAAGGAGTGCTCACAGCTGAACTTGAGGCTTCTGTCCTTGCTGCGGCTACGGCCACTGAGCTTGAAGATATTTACCGTCCTTACCGTCCAAAGAAGAGGACGAGAGCGACCATTGCCAAAGAAAAAGGGCTTGAGCCGTTGGCTCGTGCACTTCTTACCGGCATAGAAGATCCCGAATCAGAGGCAGAGAGTTACATAAACCAGGAAAATGAGATATTTAGCAGTGAGGACGCTTTATCCAGGGCGCGCGACATAATTGCCGAGATTGCTGCCGATGAAGCACTAACGCGCCGTCAAATCAGAAATCTGATTTTTGACAAAGGCCAAATTGTCAGCCGTGCTCTCAAACAGGAAGAAAGCCCCTATGAGATGTATTATGATTTCAGTGAGCCCTTAAAAAAAGTCCAGGCGCACCGAATTTTGGCCATGAACAGGGGTGAAAAGGAAGAATACCTTAATGTTAAAATTAACTTCCCTGATGAACCTGCCCTTGAAGCCTTGGAGAGATTTTACCTGAAACAGGACTTTCCTCCTCAATCAGGAAAGCAGGTTGAGGCCGCTATTAAAGATGGCTGGAAACGCCTTTTATCGCCGTCACTGGAAAGGGAAGTCAGAAATGAAATCACTTTACATGCACAAGAGCAGGCGCTTAAAATATTTAAAGCAAACTTAAAAGGCCTGCTTTTAACTCCGCCCGTTCCCGGCAAGAGGATTTTGGGGTTGGACCCTGGGTACCGCACGGGGTGTAAGCTTGCCTGTGTAGATGAAACCGGAAAACTGCTTGAAACTGCAGTTATCTATCCCACCCCTCCATACAATAAAAAAGAGGCGGCTGCAGTTACAGTTAAAAGGATGATTGAGCAACATCGTTTAAATACGGTTGCCATTGGCAACGGTACAGCGGGGCGGGAAAGCGAAGAGTTTATTGCTGATGTGATCGCTAATGTGGGCCGTGAAGTGGAATACACCGTGGTCAATGAGGCCGGCGCCAGTGTTTACTCCGCCTCAAAACTGGGCCAGACTGAGTTCCCGGAGCTTGATGTGGCGGAAAGGAGCGCCGTTTCTATTTCCCGCCGCGTTCAGGACCCCCTGGCGGAGCTGGTAAAAATCGACCCGCGTTCCATTGGGGTTGGCCAATACCAGCACGATGTCAATCAAAAAAGGCTGCAGGAAGTTTTGGACGGCGTAGTGGAAGACTGCGTAAACCAGGTGGGTGTGGATTTGACTACAGCATCTTGTGCACTGCTTGAGAGAGTGGCGGGTATTAACAAAACAATTGCCGCCAATATTGTAGCTTTCCGCGAACAGCACGGCACATTCAGAGCCAGGGAAGAGTTAAAAAAAGTGCCCAAACTGGGCCCGGCATCGTTTAAACAGTGCGCCGGGTTTTTACGCATTCCCACAGCTGAAAACTACCTGGATAGGAGCGCGGTGCACCCGGAATCGTACACGGTTGCCGGCAAACTGATAGACATCATGCAGATTTCACCTTCCGCCCTTGGCAACCGCAGTGCCATCCCCGCCATTGATATCAAAGAAACCGCGCTTAATCTTGGCGTAGGGGAACCAACACTTCATGATATAGTTGAAGAGTTTAAAAAACCGGGCAGGGACCCCCGCGAGGATGTGCCAAAACCGGTTTTCAAAAAAGGCGTTCTTCATCTTGAAGATCTCCGTGAGGGTATGGAATTGACGGGCATAGTGCGCAATGTTGTGGACTTTGGCGCTTTTGTAGATATCGGCGTCCACCAGGACGGCTTGGTTCACATCTCCCAGCTTTCAGACAAATTTGTAAAGCACCCGCTGGATGTGGTACAGCTTGGTGATGTAGTTAAAGTTAAAGTCATTTCCGTTGATGTCAAAAAAAAGCGTATCGCCCTCACGCGCCTGGGTCTGAATGACTGCAGAGATTGCTGAAAAGCGGTCTCTTTTTTTTGACAGAAACCATTAACTGCCGGCATCAATACAAAGGATTTTATGTCAATCAGGAGAATTCTTAATGGAAAATGGGGAACACTGTCTGATTTTTTTCGTCTAAACAGAAAGTGCTAAATTATGCGGGGAGGACTTATGAAACGCTATCGATCGACTATTTCACTGCTGTTGCTGATACTGCTCCTTGTTGCAGGCTTTTTAGCTGTAAATTCCGGCGGCTCAGATGCGTCAGCCGGACAGCTGCTGAGGATTTCCGGTGCTGACAGGTTTGAGACAGCTGTTGCTATTTCGTACAGAAGACATCCCCATGGAGACAAAAGAAGCTCTCACTGGTATTGAACATACCCTGGTTGTAGGCGGCCCTGCTGTTATCAGCGTCAATGTGGAAAGCAGTCTTCCGCAGCCGGTCAGGATTGCCGGTGCAAACCGCTATGAGACAGCTGTTGAATTGATCCGCAGGCTGAATCTGCCCACGCAAAAAGTGTTTGTGGCTGCTCTTTGACATCCAGGACATCGGAGCCAGGACTTACACCTATATCTCGACCATGAATTATGCCATGGTGGCGGCAAAAAGAGATAATAAGCGGATTATTGTGCTTGACCGCCCCAACCCTGTGGGTGGTGTAATTGTGGAAGGGCCAATACTGGAAGATAAGTTTATATCTTTTGTGGGGATAGACAATCTACCCAAGGCTCATGGTATGACGGTGGGGGAGGTGGCTTTGTTCTTTAACCGTAAAATAGGTGCAAACTTAACAGTGGTCCCCATGGATGGCTATACAAGGCAAATGGTTTTCCAGGATACAGGATTGCCCTGGGTGCAAACGTCGCCCAACATCCCAGACCTGGAGTCAGTATTTGGCTACATGTCCACAGGTCTTGGCGAAGGGACCGGGATTTACCAGGCGGATAAATTTAAATGGATTGGCGGAGCAGGAATTGACTCTGTCAAGTTTGCCAAACTGCTGAATGATGCGAGGCTGCCGGGAGTTACATTCATCCCTGAAAACAGGGGGGCAGCGGGTGGAGTAAGGCTGAGAATAGACGACTACCGCCTCTTTAATCCGGCCAAGTCGGGTATTTATGCCCTGGCATATGCCAAGCAGCTCAATAACTTTAAAGTTCCCAAAAGCGGCACGACAATAGTGATGTTTGATAAAATAATGGGCACTGATAAAATCGGCCAATATCTGGAACAGCGCCTGACACCGCAGCAGATTGTGGACAGGTATTCTCCCCAGCTTAATCTGTTTAAGCAGGAAAGGCAGAAATATTTAATTTACGGACACTGAGATTCAGGCAGAAAACTCAGCGTTAAAACTGAGTTTTCTCTTTTATTATCTTTTATTCGGGAGGATATCCCGCTCAAATGTCGAATTTTATTTAAGATGTGACAATAAAGGAGTGCTTTCTTTGATTGAGTTAAGGCAGGTCAAAAAAGTTTATAACAGCAGCACACCGGCTCTTGACGGTGTAAGCCTTGAAATAGAGCGCGGGGAGTTTTTGTTTCTTGTCGGCCACAGCGGGGCAGGGAAAAGCACTCTTATCAAACTGATTTTTAGTGAAATTAAGCCTTCTTCAGGCCAAATCAGTTTTATGGGAAGCAATATGGCAGCTTTTAAGGCGGGAGAGCTGTTAAAACACAGGCGCCGCATAGGCATGGTTTTTCAGGACTACCGGCTGCTTAAACAAAAAACTGTATTTGAAAATGTGGCCTTTGCGCTTGAGGTTCTGGGTGAGCCGCCCAAAAAAATTCAAAAAAAAGTTCCTGCTGCACTGGAGAAGGTAGGCCTGGCAGCTAAGCACAACTCCTTCCCGTCTGAGCTTTCAGGCGGTGAGCAGCAGCGGGTGGGAATTGCCAGGGCAATTGTAAAAGACCCGCTGGTTATCCTGGCCGACGAGCCGACGGGAAATGTTGACCCCAATAATTCCTGGCAGTTGATGGAGCTTTTTAAAGCTATCAACGATGGCGGGACGACTGTGGTCATTGCCACACACGCCTGGGATATGGTAGACCGTATGCAAAAAAGAGTTATAGCGCTGGAAAAGGGGCGCCTGGTGCGCGATGAATTGCGGGGGAGCTACTGCCATGAAAATTAATCATTTAAGATATTCCACACGTCAAAGCTATGTTTCTATTTCCAGGAATTTTTGGCTGGCGGTTGTAACTGCCTCTATTATTGCCATCTCTCTGGCTGCTCTGGGCGGGTTTCTTCTGATGGCCGTCAACGCAAACCAGTTTTTGCATACCATTGAGTCCAATCTGGAGATAAATGTCTTCCTTGAAGACGGCGCCGATGTGGAGGCAGTAAGGCTAAAACTCAACAACCTGAGTGATGTTGAGAGTTATATCTTTGTCTCAAAAGAACAGGGTTTGCAGGATTTCAGCCGGGCCATGGGAGACAGGATCCCCATGGGCGGCTTAGAGGGCGAGAATAATCCCCTGCCTGACCTGTTTAGGGTCAGGACATTCCAGGCGGAACTTGTCCCTGCACTTGCCGGTGAGATTCAAACATTTCCCGGCGTCGAGGTTGCCGACTATGGTGAGGAACTGGTGGGCATGCTGCTGCGGGTTACAGGTTGGTTGAACAGAATTTTTCTGGGCGTCAGTATACTCCTCGCCCTGGGAGCTATTTTCCTGATTGTGACCACAGTCCGCCTGTCGGTGCTGGCGCGTCAGGATGAAATCGGGATTATGAAATACCTGGGTGCCAGCAACTGGTTTATCAGGTTCCCGTTTCTGCTGGAGGGTATGGTGATGGGGTGGGCAGGCACTCTGGCGGCAGTAACTGCTTTGGGCTTTGCCTACTACCGTGTGGCCTCCGCCTTTGAGCGTGAATCGCTGGCTTTCTTTATGCAGCCTGTCACCGACATGCAGCGTCTCTTGCCCCTATTTGCAGGGCTGCTGATACTGGGGACGCTGATGGGCGGTATAGGCAGCTTTGTCTCTATCCGCAAATTCTTGCGGGTTTAACAGGAGGAATGTATATGAATGCACGCCGTTGTTTTCTGACAGCTCTTACCCTGGTTTCTGTCTTCCTCCTGCTCATAGCTGCCGGATTTTACAGCACTGCCTATGGCAATCTGGATGAAGCGCGACGGAATGTGGAAGCAACCCGTGAGCAGATTGCAGAATTGGAAAAAGTGATCAAAGCCCTGGAAGATTCCATCAAGGTACGTGTAACCCGGATTGAGGAGCTGGAAAAAGAGTTCAGTGATACTGAGACCTGGCTTGAGCGAGCGAGGGAGGAACTGGAACGCACAGAGTTTATGCTTAAAGAGAGAAGCAGTGTTTTTGCGGACCGCGTCCGCAGCGCTTACATAAAAGGAGGCCTGTCCTACCTGGAGCTGCTTCTGGGAGCGGAAAGCCTGGGAGATTTGATAGTGCGGGCGGCTTATTTAACTCGTATTCTGACCGGTGATGCGGAGCTCATTGTCTTTATCAGGGCGGAACAGGCTTCAATTGTGGCCCAGAGAACGGCTATGGAAGAGCAGCACCAGAGGCTGCGGGACCTCTTGGGGCAGAGGGAAGGGGAGCAGCGCAATCTGGAGGACCAGCGCCGGGAAATGGATACCCTGCTGGCAGCGGCCAAGACAAGGCTGGCCAGCGAACTGGCGAAAATAACACCGCAGGCGGAACGCAAGCCTGTTTATGCTGTTGCTATCGACAATGTTGCCCAAGCCAGGCCGCAGCACGGCCTCTCCAAGGCCAGTATTGTTTATGAATACGAGGTTGAAGGCAGAACTACGCGTTACCTGGCTCTCTTTGCCGCCTTGCCAAATAAAGTGGGTCCTGTCCGCAGCGCCAGGAGCCACAGCGCCATGCTTGCTCTGGAGAATAAAACCAATTTTATTTATGCCAGCGCAGGCACCGATGTCCTGGCAATGATCAGGGAGTGGGGTGTAAACAGCACCAATGCCCTCACTTACAGCACCTCAAGCATTTACCGCGATTCAGCCCGCAGAGCACCCCATAACCTGTATGTTAATCTGTCGACACTGGGCGTTATGGCGCCCTCTCAGGAGGTGGTTATCCGTCCTGCTTTCCTGAGCAGAAATGGAACTTCCGCCACTTCAATTACAATTCAGTATACCGCAAGCTACATAGTGCGCTACGAATATGTGCGCGATAAAGGCTCCTACAGGCGGTATATCAATAACCAGCTGCAGCGGGATGCCACCGGTGAAGAAATCCTGGCCAGAAACATAATTATTCAGTACACACGTTACAGGACAGACCTGAGACTGCGCCCAACCCCGGATTTAATCGGGGAGGGGGTTATTGACTATTACGCCCAGGGTGAGCACTTTACAGGCACCTGGAAGAAGGAAAGCAGAGAATCTCCCACACGTTTCTATTACCAGGACGGGCAGGAAATAGAAAGAGTTTACGGCCAAACCTGGATACATATCAACAGGGACAGGTAAATTATATCAGCAATGCAACAGCCACAGGATTAACATCCCGTGGCTGATTTTTGTTGATCATACTGGTTATTTCAGCTATTTTAACTTATTGGCAAACACAATAAAGACCGCCGAGAGAATGAAGAACATAATCTTAAGGTTTTTCTTGCCAATTTTAGATATTAAAAATCTTGTTTTTGGGTTGCCCTCGAAAATGATTGGAAACTCGAAGATTGCGCCGAAGATATAAAGTGCTGCCAGCAGGAATAAGATGATTGACCAGGTGGACATTTTACAAACCTCCTTCTTTTAAAGATTGTTTTTTTTCTGGAAGACCCTGTATGCTGCTGCAATCAGCAGCAAATTGTACAGAAAGCCAAGACCGAGATACTGATAGAAGTTCAGGTTCATTTTGACAAGGCCGGCGTCGATCAGCGGCCGCAGTATGGAAAACTGTACTGCTTTTGTCGCCCAGTGGGCGGGAGCGAGCGCAAACAACCACTCCCTGGTGTCAAGGAAGAAAAACCCGCCGACCGGGAACAGCAGCAGGAATCCGGTGGCCTTCATTGTCACAAAGCCCTCTACCTTGTTATTGGCATAAGCGTTGATTAAAAAAGCGGCAATGGGCACCTGCATGGCCGACAGCGCAGAAATAAGCAGTATCTCTCCGGGGGCCATATAAAACGCCCGGGTAAACCAGATCATAAAAAAGCCTGCCAGTACAGCGAGAACGTAGACAAATAAGACCTTGAACCAGATGTACAGCTTAAGCGAGAGGGGCGAAATCGCAATTGAAGCGAACACCTGGTCATCACGGTCGTCCAGCAGCGAAAAGCCTGACATGGCGCCGTAAGCAAATCCGGCCAGAAGAGCAAACATTATAGTAACGACGCCCATAGCCGGGCCTTCAACAACTCCGCTGTCGATCAGATACTTGCCAAGACCGCCCAGTATCAGAGGCCAAAACAGCATGACCATGGTCATTTTTTCACGGATTAAGTTCTTAGTTTCAAACTTGGCCATTGTCAAAAACATCTTCACACCCCCGTTTCCCGCATCACGTATTCATTAAACTTGGGTTTGATTATAAATCTGTACAACAGGAAAGACAGCACAGCCAGGTATATATAACCAAAACCGAGCCTTAAAGGATCAACGTCCCTGACGATGACGCCGATGAGAATATTGGCGGTCTCGGGAGGCAGCACTATCAGATATTTTGCCGCTTTGGCATTAATGATCCCAAACATGGCTAAGACTGTGGGCAGCAGAAAGATAAAAACATAAACAATATAATTGACCAGCACGGAAGAAAAACTTTTAGCGTGGTAAGAAAGCAGAATACCAATCATTGTGTGGACTACAGTTACAACGATGACAGCAGGGACCAGCAGGAGGCAGTTATAGGTGATCCCCTTGATGAAGTAAAGCGCTGCAGAGATAAAAACAACAGTGATGAGAGAGTTCAGGATATTAACAACTACTTTGGAGAGCAGGTATTCATCCTCGGTAACGGGAGAGACCATGATGGAATTCATAGTGTGCTCCTGCTTTTCATAAAAAAGCGTGGCTCCAACGAGCAGGATGGTCATCATTGTACTGTCCAGCACGAAGATGAACGGCACAAACAGCTTCAATTCTTCGCCTTCAAAAAACCAGGCTACCCCCACCCAGAGCAGCAAAACGACGAAGTTGGCAGTAAACAGGTTATACTTGTTCAGCCGGTCGAATTCGCCCCTGACAAGCGGCAGCAGCCTATCCACGCAGTGCCACCCCCGTTACCTTGATAAAAATCTCCTCAAGGGTTGTTTCCCCGCTGTGAAGAGTCTCAATGTCCTTATCCCGCAGCAGTTCAAAGAATGTGGGGGTTTTGATTTCCTGCATGGAAAACTCCCTGGCTACCAGTTCCCCTTCTTCCTTGTATTCTACTTTTACTGTGCGTTTGCCGTATTTAAGCTTCAGGTTGCGCGGTGAATCAACCTCGCGCAGCTTTCCATCGGCTATGAAGGCTACACGGTCACACAGCTCATCTACATCGCTCATAATGTGGCTGGTCAGGAACACCGTGCCGCCTTTTTGCTTAAACTCCAGAATCATATCTTTCATGATGCGGGTGTTAATGGGGTCGAGCCCGTTGGTGGGTTCATCGAGGAAGAGCATCTTCGGCTTGTTAAGCATCGCCCTGATGAAATTAAGCCGAATCTTCATACCCTTTGAAAATTCGCCTGCCTTTTTGTCCCTGTCGTCCCAGAGTCCCATGCGCTTTAAAAGCGGCTCGACATCCACTGTCTCCTTATAGAGTTTTTTAAAAAACTCCAGGTTTTCTAAAGCCGTCAGTTTTGAGAAGGAAATAGGCATTTCAAATGATACGCCGATATCCTGATAAAATTCGTCGCTGTAGCCGGCAAGCGGCCTGCCGCGATATTCAATTTCGCCTTCGAAATCCTTGAGCAGCTTGATGATGATTTTCTGCGTCGTGCTCTTCCCGGCGGCACTTGGCCCAAGGAAGCCGAAAATCTCCCCGTCATTGATTTCAAAGTCGATACCGTCAATGGTGTATTCCTTGTTTTTTTGGTATTTAAACCTGAGATTTCTTACCTTAAACATATGCAATCCCTCCCCTGATAATCTCAAACATGTCTGCCAACCGCTTAAGAAAGTCCTCTTCGGAGCAGTTCCTGTACTCTTTATGCATGCTCAGCATGAGTGTGTACATCATATCCGTCACCAGGTCCGGATTAATTTCCGGCCTGATTAGGCCGCGCTGCTTATCACGCTCAATCATCCCTTTCCATATAGCAAACCCCTCAGACGACATCGCGCGTAGTTTGGAAATAAACTCGCTGTCATCAAGATCCATCAGCATAGCAATCTTGTTATAGTCCGGCTTCGTTTTGGCCCATTTAAGCGCAAGCCTGGCCATATGAAGACAGGAGTTTAAAAAATCCGCATCAGGGTCCAGGCTCTCTGCCTGACTGATAACATTGAGTTTTTCCTGCCCGATTTTTACCATCATATATAGGTAGATATCCTCTTTGCCGCTGAAATACTGGTAGAAGCTGCCCCTGGATATTCCTGCGGTTTTAACAATCTGGTTGATTGACGCCTCGCTGAAGCGACGCACCGAAAATTCCTGCACTGCACCTTCAAAAATTTTTTGTTTTTTTTCTTCGCTTAAATTGTTAAAGGTCTCTGTGGGCACGTTTGTCACCTCTGATAAAATTATATCATATAATTATTCAAGTGACAGGGGTGTCATATGACAATATTGTCACTTTATTAAGTTAAGAAATTTAAAGATGGCAGGAAGGGAATTAACAATGCCTGTAGAAGTACCCGGTATAATTAAATCCTTTCAGCTTTTGCTGATTTTTTTTGCGCGCTGCTAATTCCAATTTTAATAATTGTGACCATTATGTTACGAAAAAAAGACAAAAATTTGACTGTGCATGCAGGAAACGGAGAATCTTTATCGAATCAACTGTATATCCATAAGTTAGGACTTATGTCCATAGTATTATTAGTAGGATTATTCACTAGCGGGCGATTCGCTTGGTTAATAGGAGAATGAGTTGACAGGAGGTTTTTTAACTTGGCCAGACAACGAATTATTTTTGTAGTGGTGGTGACACTGATACTTGCCGCCGGGCTGGGAGTGTACTTATCCTATTTTTATGAATCATATTCCGACTTTGTCCCGGTACAGATTGGCGCTGAAATGGAAAATTGCCTCAACTGCCATGCCGGCATGAAACCCCAACAAGGTTACGTGGGCCACGTACCTGCAGAATTGGGGTACTGCACAACCTGCCATACCCTACATGCCATGGGTGAAAAATCGTTGCTTGTCAAGCCGGAGTCGGAATTGTGCCTTACCTGCCATGCCGACCAAAGCGGCGGCATGACTTCTATACATATCCCATATAAAATGTCCAACTGCACTTCCTGCCATGATCCCCACCAGAGCGCTTTCCCCGGGATATTGGTAAAGGAAGAGCCGGCGTTGTGCATCACCTGCCACAGCAGTATAGACAAAGCGGGAAGCCTGGTTAAGCATCAACCTGTCACACAGTCATGCACTACCTGCCATGAGGCGCATGTGAGTGATTCTCCCCGCCTGCTGACCGTGGCAAACACGAATGATTTGTGCTTCACCTGCCATTCACAGGTTAAAAATGACAGCTTAAAGACTTTTAAGCACAGTCCGGTTCTTTCAGGAGACTGTCAGAGCTGCCATAATGTGCACGGCAGTTCTGTTCCCGGCGCACTGCTGGCCAGAGATGAATCCTCGCTGTGCATTCAGTGCCACTCAGACGTTGTGAAGCCCGGCAGTCAGGTGCAGCACCAGCCAAACGCCGGTTCTTGCACTACCTGCCACACCTCCCACGGAGGGGAAGTTAAAAGTTTACTGGTGGCTGACACTCCGGACCTCTGTTATTCGTGTCATACAACTACAGCTGCCCAATTAAGCCTCTCTAAACAGCACGCCCCCTTTGCCGACGGAGATTGCCTTTCCTGTCATGATATACATTCCAGCACTGCAACAAACCAGGCACTTTTAACCAAATCAACTCCCGGTCTCTGCTATGATTGCCATAAATCTGTAAGCAGCCAAAAATTTGTACACAAGCCGGTTGCCACAGGCGATTGCTTCTCATGCCACGAGCCTCACGCCGCACCGGCCGCCAATCTTCTTTTCACCTCCAACATGACAACGTTCTGCCAGAGCTGCCATACCAGTACACGCCAGGAATTTAAACTGACTTCCAAACATCCGGTTGGCACAGGCGGCTTCAGCTGCACCAGCTGTCATACAAGCGCACACGGCAGTCCTAACGCAAGCTTGTTGAAGGCTGTGGGCAACAACCTCTGCAGTTCCTGCCACAGCGGTATCTTGAAGGAATTCCAGACCGGCCTCCATAAAAGCGTGGGCAACGGTGACTGCAGTTCCTGCCATGTCTCCCATGGTTCAAAGAATGTCTCCCTTCTCGAGCAGACTGTAAACCAAACCTGTTCTTCCTGCCATCCGGGAATGTTGAACCACTTTGTCGGTACTGGCAAACAAGGACAGGATGTGAATTGCGCAACCTGTCACGGCATCCATGGCCCAACCTTTGACCACTTGCTGAAAGCAGACGACACCAATCAACTGTGCCAGAACTGCCACTAATATAAGTCTAAATCTGAGGTGACAACATGACAACGCAAGCTGCAGAAAAAAGCAGCGCCAACACGGGAAGCTTTTTTCAGAAAGAAATCGGTATTTTTAGAGCGCTGGTAATACTTCTTGTACTCATGGCAGTGACAAGTACTGTTATGTATGCCATTGGCCAGAAGTATTTCTGGCGTACTCAAGCCAGAACGCCGCAGGAAAGAGGGCTCAACTATTTTATGGCCTTGACGCAAAAAGAGCCGGATAAACCCGAGCACTGGGTTGATTTGGGCTGGTATCACTATCAGGCGGGAGATTATACACAGGCGCTTGACTCCCACCTGCGCGCCCTGGAAATTAACCCGAGCCACGCCGGCGGTTTGTTCAATGCCGGCATTACACTGATACAGATGTCCGACCATGCGTCCGCTGCGGAGTATTTGCAGATGGCCACGCAGGTGAACCCCGATTACTGGGAAGGCTACTTTGCCCTTGGGGTTGCTTACGTAGGGCTTGAGGAATGGGAACTGGCACAGGCAGCTTTGGTAGATGCCGCTGATATTTATGGTGCTTCTCCCGAGGTTTGGTTTTATCTTGGCCATGTGGCAGAAAACCTTAATGAGTTTGAGGATGCTGCCTACTACTACGAGCAAGTGCTGCGTTTTATTTCCGATTTTGCACCTGCCCTTGAGGCACTGGAACGAATCAGCAACTTTAGTTAAAGGGTGGGATAATAGATGAATGTCTCAGCAAAAACAGTTACCTTAAAAAGTGTTGGGGGTTTTGGTCGCCGAAAAGTGAAAGTTGGCTCTTTCTCCCTCGTTCTTGCGCTCGCGCTCCTACTAAATATCAGCATATTTATGGCTCTTTATCTGGTGGGAAGGCCGCCTCGGGCCACCTTTTTACCCACCTTTGGGCCTCCTAAGCTTAATTACAGCTTCAGCATCATGGGTGAAGCAGATAAAATGCTGGTTAAACCCATGGGCATCAGGATAGAAGGGAACAGAATCTATGTTTCCGATACACTTAACAGAAGAATCCAGGTTTTTAACTTAGACGGCGGCTACCTGTTTGATTTTGGTGAGGACGGCACAGGCCCTGGTGAATTTCAGTTTCCCTATGGCATTGAAGTCGCCCCAAGCGGTGAAATATTTGTCAGCGATTTTTATAACGGCGATATTTCTGTCTTTGACAAGAACGGTTATTTTTTGAGATATTTTGCTCTGTATACTGATATGCTCATTCAACCGTCAGGACTTTTAATCAGCGGCGGTAAAATGTATGTCACCAACCTCAGCCCCGGTTATGTGCTGGTATTTGACCTAGCCAGCGAAGAACTGCTGAATATTATCGGTGCCGGCGAGCTGGATTTTCCTAATGACCTCACCAGGGGTCCTGATGGCAACCTTTATATAAGTGATACTGGAAATGACCGCATACAGGTCTACACACCGGATGGAGATTTAGTCAGGACGCTTGCCGTGGACTCCCAGCTTGTTACAAACCCGAGGGGTCTGGTCTTCGGTGCACGGGGAGAGCTTTATGTGGTCAGCAAACTTAATAATGAGGTGGTCATACTCGACAATTCCGGTAATTTTGCCGGTAGCTTCGGTGATGATATTTTCAACCTGCCAAACGGCATTGCCGTTGACAGAAAGGGGAGGGTCTATGTAACAGACCATATTTCTGTTGTAGTCTTTGATTAATTTCTGAAAGGAGTGACCAAGTTTTGAAAAGATTAACCGTTATTTTATTCCTCTTAGTTTTGGTACTGCTTGTATTTGCCGGTTCAGCTGCTGCATTCCATCCTCCGGACGATGCCGGCCGTACCTGCTTCCGCTGCCATTCCACCCACTCCGGTGTGAGCGGAATGCTCTTTAACCAGGTGGTAAACGGTAGGGACGTGCAGTCCGCTTTTGGTGTTGTCACCGACAGCACAGTCTGCCTGGCCTGCCATGACGGCACCGGCCACTATATTTCCGTCACCGGTGTTAACAATAACAACATGATGCACAGCGGCCTTTTTGACCTTACAAAGTGGCCCTCAAACAGGACGGAAAACTTCTCCGCCCACACCATTAATATCGCCAAGGATTACTTTGTACCCATCACTTCAGCACCGGGCAACAAGAACGAGCCACAAATGAATAACAACATAACAACACTCGGTTGTGCCTCTTGCCATGCACCCCACGGAACCTTCGAAGGCGTACACGCCTACCTGAAACCAAACCCCAATGAATCAATCGACGGCAAGTTTATGGCCACCTACGCTGATTGGGGTGCTGTTCTTGATAAGAAGCCGGAAGCTGTGGAGATCACCCTGACCAGGGTAGGCCCCGGCCTCTACGAGAACGCGGCATCAGCACCGTGGCTGCGGACCTATATCATGGCCCGCGGCGCGGTCAACACCCATTATGTCAAGTATCCGGTAGCTGTCAAACAGGGCGGCAAGTGGGTTTTCAACAAGACTGTCGGCCCCAATGCCACAAATTTTGAGGTTAACCCCCTTACAGGCCAAGTTAAGTTTGCCACAGATCCCGGCGCGGCGACACTGACCGCCAAGGTCTTCCAGCCCATCCTTGTTAAGGTAACAGGTACTTACGACGGCCAGATTATTGACGAAGCCGGCAAGCCTGCTACCATTAAGGATGTCAGGATTTTCACCAATAACGTTAACCGCTGGTGCGGCGCCTGCCACGGCAACTATAACATCAGAAGCCGTATAGGTGAGCCTTTCCAGGAGGGCGGCAACACCCTGCACGGCCATAACGTATACCGTCCGTGGGCCCAGAGTTACGCCACCCCAATGGCTGCCAACGGCCAGGCCAACTGCCTGTCCTGCCACTTTGCACACGGCACACGCAGCGACATCATGCTTGATGCCAATAAGCAGATTGTCGGCAGCAGGACTTATGCCGACCGCTTTGGCAACCAGGTTCGCTTTATTGACGCTAACCCGGCGCTCAAGCGCTTCATCGGCGGCTCTGTCTGCATCATCTGCCACGACGCCAGCCACAATACCGAGTTTTCACTCAACGCACCATGGCGTGCAGAACAGTGGGTCAAATAAGAACAACCACCTCTACTTAGTATCTGTAAAGAAGCCGGTGCTCGTAAACGAGTGCCGGCTTCTTCTTTTGTGGATGACGGAGGGACGTGGTTGGTGACAACTTTTTGTCATAGGTCACTCGGGAAGGTGATAAGTTGATATGGAACAAAAAGTTAACTTTAAGTGTCTAAATATCTAAGAAATAAAGGTTATTTCTTAGATATTTAGAATTTCTATAAGATATTATTTACTTGATGTGTCTGTGTCTAATTGTATAAGCAAGTACTCCATAAAAGCAGAAAAGCAGTACTTTATATTAAAATAGTAAGTCTCTACAACAATTTGTGGATTATTTTGTGTTTGGGCTTAAATGGTGTGATTTTTGCCATAAGGATTAATAAGAGTAAGCAGAGTTGTCTTACAGCCATGTTTTGCCTTAAAAACCGACTAGACTTCTCTTACTGACTGAAATAGAGTATTAAATAGTACATAAAATGAGGAGGATTATAAATTGGGGGTTTCTAAGAAAAAACTATTTTTGCTTACCTTCACAGTTATATTATTACTAATGATCCTGCCTTTCCTTTCCGGCTGTACGCAGGAAACTTTCTCACAACCGGATGATCCTCCAGTATCAAGTGAAAAAACGCAGGAAGAAATTGAAGCTGAAGAAAAAGCACAGCGTCTAAGAGAGGAAGAGGAACACAGACTGGCTGAGGAAAGGAAAATGGAAGAAAGGCGCCTGCGCGAAGAAGCACTAAAAGCAGAACTGGGTCATTTTTATGTGCCTCTGCCCCCTGAGGAAGTGGAAGATAATCCTGCCGTTAAAGCAAAGGGCATCTATGTTACAGGCCATACTGTGGGACAGACAGCGCGTTTTGCCGGACTGCTGTCGCTTTTGGAATCCACTGAATTAAATGCCATGGTTATTGATGTTAAAAATGATCATGGTAAAATGAGCTATAAGAGTAAAATAGCAATTGTAAATGAAATCAGGGCCGACAGTTCGGTCCCCATTAAGGATATTGAGGCTTTAATGGCCACATTAAAGGAAAAAGATATTTACCCCATCGCGCGTATTGTAGTGTTCAGGGATCCATACATGGCAGAACAGCGGCCGGAGTGGGCAATACAAAAAAACGGCGGCGGTGTCTGGAGAGACTATAAAAAATTTGCCTGGGTTAACCCCTACGAGAAGAACATTTGGGACTATACTATTGCCATTGCAAAGGAGGCCGCACTGCTGGGCTTTCGTGAGATACAGTTTGATTATGTCCGTTTCCCTGAAAATGCGAGCAGAGTTGACAGAGAAGCTTATTACCCGGGAAATAATGGTGTCGAAAAAGACCACAATATCGCCAATTTTATTAGCTATGCACGTGAACAGCTCAAAGATTATAATGTCCACATCGCTGCAGATGTCTTTGGCGTCATCGCCACCTCCTGGGGCGACAGCGACAGGATAGGCCAAAACTGGGAACAGCTTTCGCCGCTATTGGAATATATCTGTCCAATGGTCTACCCAAGCCATTACGGCCCCGGCTACTTTGGTTTTCCTGTCCCTGATGCCAACCCGGCTGGGACCATAAGAAGGTCAATGGCAGATTCAGTAAAAAGGAATGCGCCCCTTGAAACTCCCGCCATCATCAGGCCCTGGCTGCAGAGCTTTACGGCAACATGGGTGCCCGGTTATATATCTTACGGCGCAAAAGAGGTGCGGCAGCAGATTGAGGCCGCCCTGGAATTTGGCATTGATGAATACATGATCTGGAATGCAGGTAACAGGTATTTTAATAGTGCCTTTCTGACGGCAGAGGAAGCGGGGGCTCGGGAAGAAAAGGCTGAAAGAGAAAGAAGAGAAAAGGGCCATGACCTGCTGGGCAGGACATCCTCCAGGGCGCTTGAAGAATACCTGGGTGCGGTAAGGAGAAAGAACTGGAGGGAGGCCTTTGTCCTCCACTCCACAGGATTCACCCTGGATCATGATTTGTATAAAGATTGGGTCGGCAGCTGGACCGCGGCACTAACTTCTTTTAAAATCAACTCAAACGAAGCAGAAGGTGAACGGTTCACATTTGAGCTTGACCTGACACTTACCCAGAATGGGGAGAAAGTTAACCTTGAAGGACAGAGTTTTGAGGTCTTCATTGAAAACCGCATCTGGCGGGTTAAGCCGTCAGTGGGTTTTATTGAGCTTCTCACTAAGACCCCGGAAAATCAGTCATAAGACAGACAACTTTAATACTATGGTGAAATGAAGGCGCCCCTGACAGAAAATATCTGAAGGGGTGTCTTTACTTTTCTGCGCAGTTGCATTAAACTATATTCAATGTTGCCCTAAGTAAAAGTTGCCGCTATCAATAAAAATTACAGGTAACAGGAGCATATATTGAAATGATTAATGTAAAGTATATTTAAAAGAATTGTTTGACGGAGGCGATTAGATGAAGTACAATCCGCTGCACCAGCTGATGAATCCAGAATCAATAGCCATTGTGGGAGCAGGAAACAATCCTATGAAAATGGGGACTATGCAGGCTCTCAGTATATTAAAAGACGGCTACGGGGGCAAATTTTTGCCTGTGCATCGCAAGGACAAGACAGTCCTTGGGCATACTGCCTATGCCTCGGTCCTTGACCTTCCTGAAACTCCTGACCTGGCAATGTTGGTGGTTCCAACGGATCAGGTCATACCGCTGCTTGAAGAGTTTGGCAAGATAGGTACTAAGCATGCCGTTATAATAAGCGCAGGCTTCAGGGAAACAGGCCCTGAGGGCGAACTTCTGGAAGAAAGACTGAAAGAGACAGCTGGAAAGTTTGGGATAAGATTTCTTGGCCCTAACTGTATCGGCCTTCTCAATTCTCAGCTCTCTTTGAATATGACGGTGTTTTCCCACACGGCGCCGCCAGGCATTCTCGGCATGGCTTCACAGAGCGGGACTTATGTGACTCAGACTTTCCCCTATCTTAAAAGCAGAGGGATTCATTTCAGTAAAGCAATTAGCGTAGGTAATGAGGCGGATATCGATATCGTTGATGTACTTGAATATCTTGGTGAAGATGAAGAAACAAGAGCCATAGCACTCTACATAGAAGGAATCAGTGACGGGCGCCGATTTATAGAAACAGCGCAAAAAATTACACCATACAAACCTGTTATCGCCCAGTATGTGGGCGGATCTACTGCCGGTGCGCGCGCGGGCGCCAGTCACACCGGTTCAATGGCAGGCCCGGATTATTTGTACGATGGCGCCTTTAAACAGGCTGGAATCATCCGTGTCCATTCTGTGGAAGAACTTTACAGTCATGGTTGGGCGCTTGCCACTCTACCCCCCCTAAAAGGCGGGAGAGTGGGTGTGGTGACAAACTCGGGAGGCCCCGGCACTGCAATTGCGCACACCTGTGATGTGTACGGCCTCGAAGTCCCTGCTTTTTCAGAGGAATTGCAGCAACAGATAAAAACCCATATCCCGGCGGTTGCTTCCAGCGCCAACCCTGTAGACCTGACTTTTTTCCTTAATAGCCGTGTCCTGAGCAGCCTTATACCGGAACTGATCATAGAGAGCGGCGAAGTTGACTGCCTGATAATCCATGGCGCAATGAGTTCGGGTATGATGAAAGAGGTTTACCCGCATGTGCGCGAAGCGCTTGGCAATATAGCCCTGGACGATCTTTTGGCCACTTTTAAACAAGATATCAGCACGGCAGCATCTATGCCCGGGAAGAACGATTTCCCGGTGGTAATATCATCATTCTTCGGCAGAGAAGACAGCTTTACAGCCGCTTACCAAGACCAAAACATCCCTGTGTTTGATTCGCCTGAAAAGGCTGCACGGGGCATGGCCTCACTGCTCAGGCACAAAGAGATAAGAGAGAGAGGTAAAATCACACATCTCCCATTGCCTGTAAAATCCACAGAGGCGGAAAAGATAATATCACAGGCTTTACAAAAAGGCCAAAAAGCACTTGATGAGTATTCGGCCAAGAAAATAATGGCCTTATACAGAATCCCTGTGACATCAGAGAAAATCGCCAATTCTGCCGATGAAGCTGTAGAAACGGCGCTGCTGCTGGGACTCCCGGTGGCGGTTAAAGCATGTTCACCTCAAATTATGCATAAAACAGAGCGCGGATTAGTGCACCTTAATCTGAAGCAGACAGATGAAGTAAGGCAAGCTTTTAATTCTATCAAGGAAACCGCCGGCGAGGGCACACCTGTTATAGTTTCAGAAATGGTAAAAGGCGACAGAGAGTTTACCGCAGGTATGACCAGGTTCCCGGGCTTTGGCCCAGCCGTCCTCTTTGGGCTTGGCGGGGTTTTTACTGAAGCTCTGAAGGATGTTACATTCCGCATTGCACCGCTTGGCCTGACTGAAGCACAGGAGATGGCTTTTGATATCAGGGCAAAAAAGCTGCTTTGCGAATTCAGGGGTATGCCCGCAGCGGATATTTCGGCAATAGGAGAAATTCTGCAGGCTCTCGGTACAATAGCACTGCTTCATCCGCAGGTTGCGGAAATAGATATCAATCCCATTATAATAAGGGGAAATATGCCGGTGGTGGTTGATGCACTGGTGGTAATAGAGTAACTGCACTTTAATTCATAAAATTCAATATATTGGATACAATAAATGTTTACCAGACAAAAAAGACTGCAGGATTTCGGTGAAACTGGTCGAAGATTAATTCTTGAGGTGAGGAAAATGTCAACTGAGGCTGCTGTAGAGCTTCGTCCCAATCCAGGACGTGAACTTGTAAGGGAAGTGGAAGGACAAGCCTTCAACAGGTACCCTATCCGCACGCATTTTGTGGAAGTCGGCGAGAGCTATCTTGAGCTGGTGGAAAAGTATGTCCTCCCTCATTACCGCCATGGGGACATCCTTTCCATGGGGGAAAAGGTCATTGCGCTCTGCCAGGGGCAGGTAAGGTATAAAGACCAGGTTAAAATCAGCCTGCTTGCCAGGGTGCTGTCACGTTTTGCCATGAAAAACCCGCAAGGCCCTGCTATGGACAATGTGTATAAAATGCAGACAGCTATTGACTTATGCGGGTGGTGGCGAGTGCTGTTTGCCGCTGTTGCTTCCGCTATCGGGAAACTGTTTGGCAAGCACGGGATTTTTTATAATATGTTGGGTAATAATGTCAGGAATATTGACGGCTTCTGTGTTGTAGGATGGGAGTACTACGCTGACAAAGGTATACTGGCCCCCGCTGAGCCAGAAAAGGTCTGCCAGGAGATAAAAGATAAGTACGGCATCGACTGCATGATTGTGGACGCAAACGACGTGGATGTGGAAATACTTGGAACAAACCAGGAAATACCCTGCCAAAAAAGTTTTCTGGCGCAGTTGATCAGGGATAACCCCGCCGGTCAAAGTCGTGAGCAGACACCGTTCATACTAATACGTAAGATATAAGTTGTTTTCGTAGATAAAATAAAAAATTTTGCTAAAAAATGTTAATTTAAGCAGGAATATTAATTTGAGTGTCGTAATTATAGAGAAGAAAAAAAGACAAGGAACTAGAAATAATCTTATTTTTTGTGCCTAAGGAGCGGAGGCGACTAAATGAGCAGTTTTGGCCAAATGGCGTTGTTAGACCGCGAGCGCGAACTATTAAAACGAGTCGCGCAAAAATGGGGCTTTTCCGATGAGCGTACGCTGCGGCAAAGCCAGCGTGTCGACCGCCTGGTAAATGACATTATGTTAAATCAAAATAAGTTAAATCACGACGTAGTTTAAATAGGTGTTTTTTGTGGCGCCTATTTTTCCTGCTCAAGCATTGCAAGCAGTCCGGGAACATCTTCAAAACCGGGCCTATCTTGGTCCAGTTTTTCCAATATCCGGCGTGCTTTGACTTTTTCACCGGCCTCAATGTAAATTCTGGCCAGCAGGTAACGGCTAATCAGTTCATGTTCACCTGTGCCGGATTCTTTTGAGGCATGGCGTTCCAGAGTATTAAGAGCGTTTTTAATTTTTCCTGTTTTTAGATAACAAAGCGCCAGCAGGTTCAACTGCTGGATTTCCTGTTTTAAGTCTGCCGGCAGCCTTTCCAGTTCCTGTGCCGCTTCTTTATAAAGTGACTGCTCCATGAGTTTACCGGCATACCAAATTCTCATCTGGTTGTCGTTTCTTTCATAGTCAAAATACTGACCGTATGCTTTTTTCGCCTGCGGTAAATGAACCAATTGGAAATTTATATCTCCAACTACCGGGTAGATTGCCTTGGCGTCAGGCATTATTTCCAGAGCCTGGTTAAATTGTTCAAGCGCCTCCTGCAGTTTGTGCTTACGGTAAGCAGCCCTTCCCTGGATAAAATGGGCGCGGGCACGTCCTACGGGGGTTCTTCGCTGATTGTATACAAAAACAGCCATGCCAATCCCTGCTGCCAGGCCCAGTTTCCATTCAAACAGCATCATTATAAAAACTGCCACTCCCCACAGCACCCCCATTTTAACGCCGGGAGTAAGTTCTTTAGGCCATGGTACTTCGTTAACAGGAATTTCTTTATGCTTTTGCTCCCTCTTTGCCACTTGTTAAAACCTCCTTGCAGTTTCGTCCTTATTATAATCCATTATGTCACATCAGGTAAAGTTTTGCCTCGCGGCACAAAACGGCTCACAGGGCCGTTTTTTTATTTTTGGGACAAACAAAAAAAAAATTTTTCTTCATAGGTATCTAGGGAGAGCGTTGCCGGAGGGATATTATTTGATACGACAGCCACTCCCGCTACCCAAAATTGAAGGCGAATTCTGGACGGCGCGACAGCGCCAGATGCATTCACTGCATTACGTCATTTCTTACCGGGGTTCATTTAAGCCTGAACTGCCAGATTATTTTATCCGTCTCTACAGCAAGCCCGGCCATATTGTGGCCGATCCTTTTTGCGGGCGCGGAACCACCATTCTGCAGTCAAATTTGCTCAGGCGGACTGGGTGGGCAAACGATATTAACCCGCTGGCTCTGGCCATCACACGCGCTAAAGTAAATCCTGTTACAGTAAAGCAAGTGTCTTCCTTTCTGAGTGGGGTTGATTGGACAGGCGGAGCAAAAGAAATTCCCGATGCCGGGCTGCATGCTTTTTACCACCCCCAGACACTGGATGAAATTTGTGTCTTGAAAAAACACTTAGCCGCCTGTAAGGGCGCAGAAGCTCGTTTTGTTGAGCTCTTAGCTCTCTCGCGGCTGCATGGACATTCCAAGGGGTTCTTTTCAGTCTACACCATGCCACAGCTTTCACTCTCCATCCAGGCACAGCTGAGGATAAACACAAAGCACGGTCAGCAGCCCGAATACCGTTCTGTAGCGCCCAGGATTGTATCTAAGGCTGTTTCTGCTTTGCGCGATAACCTTGTGGTTGAAATTTCAGCTGCAGGCAAAAGCAATCTTTATTCCACATGCGACGCCAGAAATCTGACGGCATGGCCGGCGGAAAGGGTGGACCTTGTGGTAACCTCACCCCCTTTCCTTGATAAAGTTGATTATCTTGCAGCCAACTGGCTTGAACTGTGGTTTCTTGGTATCTGCCCGCAATCTCTGCAGCACAGGTTGCTTCAAACTCCAAGCTTGCCGCAGTGGCAGGAGTTTATGAAAGATGTACTGTTTGAGCTGGGAAGAATACTTAAACCCGGCGGCATCTGTGTGCTGGAGGTAGGCGACATTATCTTTCGTAAAGAGAAAATAAATCTTGATGAGATCCTGGCTGAATTGCTGCTGAGTTCCCAAAAGCCCGGCAGGCTTATTCTGCGGCAGGTTCTTATCCAAAAACAAAACTTCAGCAAACTTTCACACTGCTTTAATGTTGAAAACAACAGAAAAGGTACAAATACTCAGCGCCTGCTGATTATGGAAAAAGCTTGAACCTGCAAACTCAGAACTACAAGCAACTGTTGTAAAAAATCTTTAAAGGGGGTATAATTTAAAGAAAATTCAGGCAGGTAAAAAATGAAACATATCGACTCGCATATTCACCTGTATCCAAAGAAACTGATGGATGCCATCTTCCGTTACTTCGAGAAAACAGCATGTAATTTTCCGTATCGGCAAGATGTGCCGGAGTCACTGGCTTATCTGAGAGAAAGCGGGATGGAAAAGGGTTTTCTCCTACTCTATGCCCACAAGGCCGGCATGGCCCGGGATTTAAACCACTGGGCATTTGAACTCTGCCTGCAAAACCCTGACCTTGTGCCTTTTGCCTGCTTTCACCCCGAAGATCCAGACGCCGATGCTTTAGTCAAAGAATGCCTAAATGATTGGGGCTTTGCAGGTTTCAAGCTTCATTTTAATGTCCAGCGCTTCAGTCCGGATGACCCGCGCTTTGCGCCTGTTTACAGCCAGGTGCAGGAACAAGGCAAAGCTATGGTTATGCATATCGGACCCTTCCCTTCTCCCAGCGATCACCTCGGTGCATCCAAATTGCTGTCAGTACTGCGAAGTTTCCCACGATTAAAGGTTTTGGTAGCACATCTCGGGTTTTATGATACCGAGAAGTTTTGGCGCATCATGGACCAATACCCCACTGTTTATCTGGACACTGCTTTTATACTTGGCAACCCGATGTTTCCAGACGGGGAAAAAATAGTAGCCGAATCGATGAAAAGGTTTCCTGACAGAATACTCTATGGCAGTGATTTTCCACTAATCCGTCACGATGTGCGTGAAGGACTGGCACATATCGGGACGTTATCCTGGGACGAAAATATAAAAAAGAAGCTGCTTTATGAGAACGCCGAGAACTTCCTGAGAAACGGACAGCCCCTTTGAGGCTGCTTTTATTATTTGATTCCCAAAATATTGCAAATAATTTTAAGATTACAACTTATATGTGAAATATTGCACTTGATCGGCGCGCCAGATATAATAGAATTAGGAAGGGTATAAAGATAAATTTTAGGGGTGGTAGTATGGATGCTGTCAGCAGTTTTAGGGTCAATCCGGTTCCTGACGATTCTGACGGCAGAGTCCAGCAAATGCTTGATACTGAGCGCGGCGCTGTTTACATCGAAGGGCCCCTAAGCTCCGAGCAATTGAGTGCATATACCATGTGCAGCGGCCTGTGCAAATTCAGGCAGCCGGGTGATCAGCACCTCGCGCTCATCGATATCGCAAAACTGCCTGAGGGGCTGGTCTTTATCGCCCGCTGCGGCAGTCTAATTGTTGGTTATATCACTTTTCATTATCCTGAATTTGAGCGCTGGGCAGAGTCGGGGATACCCTGCCTTTTGGAGTTGGGCGCCCTGGAGGTGTCAACCCACTGGAGAGGCCTTGGCATAAGCAGAGAACTTGTGCAAATACCTTTTTACAATGGCAGGCTGGAAGAAAAGATTATTGTAAGCATGGAATGCTACTGGTGCTGGGATCTGCGGAACACTGACCTCTCAATCTGGGAATACCGCAACATGATGGAAAAGCTTCTGACAAAACCAGGTTTTGAAACAAAGGCAACCGATGATCCCGACATCTCTTCTCACCCGGCCAACATCCTGTCGGTGCGTATCGGCAGCCGCGTCTGTGAGGATGACATTGCCAGGTTCGAAGCTCTGCGTTTTCGCAGAAGATGGCTGCTCTAATAGGCTGCTGCACAAAGCACTGATCTGCACTACATCACCCAGAATTACAAAAGGCAGCAATGTGTTCGGCTATACCTCCGAAGCCAGAAACATAATGGACCGAGAGTATAAAAAATATAACTATGACAAGCTGCTGAGCAATTTGGCCGAACTCGTATTAGGTGAAACTAAGGTCAGCCGGCTAAAGCAACAAAGCATGACCATAAGCCCTGAGAGAAACGGGTAAGGTTGGCGCGAAACTCGGTGCCATAAAGTTTTTATATAACTGCAGGAAAATATTGCCTGTGGTTATTTTATTGCACAGCGTAGTTTAGATGGCATGTTTTTTGCAATTATAAAAATTTTACAAATGTTTGCGCTGCTTTTATTGCCGGAAGGCACTATGCGCCAATTGAGAGAAAGCCGCTGTTTGCACGATTAGTCCGGTTTTAAACTATCGGCTGAAGCCGTATTGGGTGGTGTGCAAAAGCACCATATTGTACTGACTGCACCAATGGCTACCTTTACACTGAGTAAACGTTTACGGAGGTGGTAGGCCCAAGGAGAAGATTCCATAAAAGAGGATGTACGGTGTAAATGTCAAATAAGTGGAAAAGGGGCTTATGGAATGGATGTCAGAAAACTTTTTGACCTTACCGGCAGGGTAGCTGTGGTAACAGGCGGTTCAATGGGGCTTGGGCTGCAGTTTGCCCGTGCTCTTGCTGAGCTAGGCGCCAACCTGGTGTTATGTGCCCGTAAGGTCGACCGGTGTGAGCAGGCTGCGGCTGATTTGCGTCAGGAGCTGGGTGTTAAAGTGCTGGCATTGCGTTGCGATGTGACCAATCCGCCGGAGGTTCAGCATTTGGCGGACCGGGCTGTGGAAGAATTCGGCCGGATTGACATCCTGGTGAATAATGCCGGCATTTCCTGGTGCTGCCCCGTGGAAGACCTTTCGCTGGAGCAGTGGAATAAGGTGATGTCTGTCAACGTAACCGGCACTTTTTTGTGTACTCAGGCGGCAGGGCGGATTATGATCCGGCAGGGAAAAGGGAAAATCATCAATATTGCTTCTGTCGCCGGGCTTATTGGTGCAGCACCGGAAGCTATGGACTCTATTGTCTACAGTACGAGCAAAGGTGCAGTTATTAGCTTCACCAGAGATATGGCCTGCAAGTGGGCCAAGCACAATATTCTCGTCAATGCCATTGCCCCGGCATGGTTTCCGACACGGGTGACTGAGTGGATCCTGGATCACAGGAAAGATATTCTGCTTCCCAATATTCCGCTTGGACGTTTTGGCTCTGACCACGACCTGAAAGGCGCCGTTGCGTTTCTGGCCTCCGATGCTTCCGATTATGTAACCGGCCAGGTACTGGTGGTCGACGGCGGCAGCTCGGCCTGGTAGTAAATAAATTGAAAAGGAGTGGTATTTGTGATTAGTTTTGACCTGACAGAAGAACAAAAGAGCATGCAGAAGCTGGCGCGGGAGTTTGTGGAAAGTGAGATTATTCCCATTGCCGCCGAATATGACGAAAAGGAAGAAGTGCCGTGGCAGGTTGTCAATAAGGCGTTTGAAGTTGGGCTGATGAACATGAATGTGCCTGAAGAGTACGGCGGCCAGGGGCTTGACCCCATCACTGAGGCTATTATCGGCGAGGAACTGAGCTATGGATGTCTCGGTATCAGCGGTACTTTTGGCGCAAACGGCCTGGCTCTTACTCCAATCCTGCTGGCAGGGACTAAAGAGCAAAAGGAAAAATATCTTAAGTCTTTTTGCAGTAAACCGCAGCTGGCCGCCTTTGGCCTGACTGAACCCGAAGCCGGTTCCGATGTGGCAAACATATCAACGCGGGCTGTCCTTGAAGGGGACGAGTATGTTTTAAACGGGCAGAAATGTTTTATTACCAATGGCGGTGTGGCCAGCCTCTACACTATTTTTGCCACTGTGGATAAGAGTAAGGGAGTCAAGGGGATGTGCGCCTTTATTGTGCCCGGCGACACTCCGGGACTTTCTGCAGGGTCAAAGGAAAAGAAGATGGGTGACCGGGCTTCCCATGTGGGCGAGGTGATTCTGCAGGATGTCCGTATACCCAGGGAAAACCTGCTTGGCAGGGAAGGCGATGGTTTCAGGATTGCCATGGGAACGCTCGATATCACAAGGCCCGGTATTGGCGCCTCCGCCGTTGGGGTTGCCAGGCGTGCCCTGGAGGAAGCCATTAAATATTCCAAGCAGCGCGTGCAGTTTGGCCAGCCCATCGCTGCAAACCAGGCTATTCAGTTTATGTTGGCCGATATGGCCATGCGTGTGGATGCCTCCCGGCTGCTGGTATGGAGGTCCTGCCATAAGCTGCATAAGGGCGAACGGGCTTCCCTGGAAGGGGCTATGGCTAAATGCTTTGCGTCTGATATGGCGATGAGTGTGACTGTGGATGCAGTACAAATCCTGGGTGGTTATGGCTATATGCGTGATTACCCGGTGGAGAAACTGATGCGTGATGCCAAGATTACACAGATTTACGAGGGCACAAACCAGATTCAGCGTCTTGTTATGGCAAGAGAACTGCTTAAATAAAAGACAAAATGAGGAGGGAAACAATGCAGGAAGCTGTAATTGTAAGTGCTGCACGCACACCAATCGCCAGGGAAGCAGGGTCGCTAAAAGACCTGCTGCCTGAGGATTATGCCGGACTAGTAATCAGGGAGGCTGTGGCCCGGTCTGGGATAGCTGATGCCGGTATTATTGATGAAGTGATTTTTGGACACTGTCTGGGAGCTGCCGGCTGCATGGCGCGCCTGGCGCTTTTAAAAGCGGGGTTGCCCATGACCATCCCCGGAGTGACTATCGACAGGCAGTGCGGTTCGGGCTCCACCGCAGTCAATATGGCAGCTGCTTTGATTCAAAGCGGCGCTATTGATGTCTGTATGGCAGGCGGAGTAGACAGTATGACACTGATGCCGTTTATGGTGGAGAGGGCAAAAAGCGCTTACCAGCGGACGCCAAACAGTTATATCTCCCGGCCCCTTGCGCCAAAAGAAATAGGCGACCCCCCCATGGGTATCACTGCTGAGAATATAGTTGCAAAATGGAATATTTCGCGGGAAGAGCAGGATGAATTGGGCTACCTCAGTCAGGTAAAGGCCGCGCGTGCCATAAGCGAGGGACGCTTTACAGAGCAGATCGTCCCTGTGCCCGTCCCGCAGCGCAAAGGTGAGCCCATTCTGTTTGCTGCTGATGAGCATCCCCGTCCGGATGTAACCATTGAAAAGCTGGCAAAATTGCCGCCCGCTTTTAAAAAAGATGGAACTGTAACTGCGGGCAATTCATCGGGCATAAATGATGGCGCCGCCGCCCTTTTGCTGATGAGTGCAGAGAAAGCAAGTGAACTTGGCCTTAAGCCGCTTGCTTTTGTCCGCGCTTTTGCCGCCGCAGGGGTGGATCCCAATATTATGGGAATAGGCCCGGTTCCTGCCACCAGGAAAGTTCTTGACAGGATAGGGCTGTCCATTGCAGACATTGATGTGATTGAGCTTAACGAGGCGTTTGCTGCGCAGGCCATTGCCTGCTGCCGCGAACTTGGCATTGACTGGCGCAACCAGGAGCAGTTCAACCCAAACGGTGGCGCTATTGCATTGGGACACCCCATTGCAGGTTCACTGGCCATTCTGACGGTGAAAGCGGTCTATGAACTGCAGCGCAGGCAGGGCAGGTATGCTCTCATCACCGCCTGCTGCGGCGGGGGCCAGGGTGTGTCTACTATTATTGAAAGGGTATAGACAATGTACTTACAAAAACCCTGGCTCAAATTTTATGATTCATGTGTCCGCCACACCCTTGACTATCCTGATAAGCCCCTGTCAAGTTTACTGACAGAAGTGGCCCGGAAATCTCCGCAGCAGACTGCCTACATCTTTTATGACAAACAAAGCACTTACTCGGAATTGGAATGTCAGACTAACCGCTTCGCAAGCGCCCTGCACGGCCTTGGTATAAAAAAAGGAGACCGGGTGGCAGTGATGCTGCCCAACTGCCCTCAGTTTGTACTAAGTTACTATGCCATTGTTAAACTTGGCGCTATCGTTGTCAACACCAATCCAACGTATACTGAGCGGGAACTTCTTTACCAGTTAAATGATGCCGGCGTGGAGACTCTGATCACCTTTGAGGATGCAGTGGCGCGTATTGCTGCTGTCAAAGATAAGCTTTCTTTACGCCATGTCATACTTACCAGTATTCTTGGCAATAAGCCAAAATTGCCTGACTTTGCCTGTCTGTGCATGGATGAACTGATTGAAGGGGCGACGGGTGAGGCGCCGCCGGTAGAAGTCAACGCGCTTGAAGATGTGGCGGTGCTGCAGTATACCGGAGGTACTACCGGGGTGTCAAAAGCAGTTATGCTGACTCACAGTAATCTTGTCAGCAACTCCATCCAGATGCGTGAACGGTTTGCTGTTTTAGGAATAGGGATGGAGAGAGTGTTAACTGTCCTGCCTCTGTTTCATGTCTACGGTATGACTTGCTGTATGAATATGGCGTTGATTTCCGGAGGCGCCATGATTATGCTGCCGCGTTTTGAGGCCAAAGAAGTATTGGAAATGATCAGAATTCATCGGCCCACTTATTTCCCCGGTGTGCCGACCATGTATAACGCCCTGCTAAATCACCCCGAAACGCAGCAGTATGACCTGACAGTAATACCCTTTTACAGTTCAGGGGCGGCGCCAATGCCTCTTGAATTAATTGAAGCTCTGAATGCAAGGCTTGCCGGCAGCAAATCTGTGTATGCCGAGGGCTACGGCCTGTCGGAAGCTTCTCCTGTTACCCATTCCAACCCGGTGCACAACATTAGAATTGGCAGCATAGGTTTGCCATATCCTGATACCGAGTGCCGTATCGTGGATATTGAAACCGGTAAAACAGACATGCCTGTGGGAGAGCGCGGTGAATTGGTTATTAAGGGCCCCCAGGTTATGAAAGGTTATTGGAACAGGCCGCAGGAGACCGAGAACTCACTGCGGGACGGGTGGCTCTACACCGGTGATATTGCCACCATGGACGAAGATGGCTACTTTTATATAGTGGGCCGGAAAAAGGAAATGATAATCGCCGGCGGCTTCAATATTTATCCGCGGGAAGTGGAAGAAGTGCTCTACGAGTTGCCGCAGGTACAGGAAGCGGTTGTGGCGGGGGTACCGGACAAGTACCGTGGTGAGAGTGTGAAGGCTTATGTTGTGTTAAAGGAAGGGGAGCGACTGACTGAGGATGAGGTCATCACATATTGCAAAGGGTGTCTTACATCCTACAAGGTACCAAGGAGCGTAGAGTTTAGGAGTGAGCTGCCAAAAACAAATGTGGGTAAACTGCTGCGGCGGGTGCTGATTGAAGAGGAAAAACAGAGGCTTTCTGCTGCTGATTAAGCTCTTAATCAGGACTGCTGCCAAAATTGAATGGAGGAATAATAAGATGAAGATAGAGGACATTAAGAATATCTGTGTTGTCGGTGCGGGAAACATGGGGCACCAAATTGCCCTGCAGGCCGCACTATCCGGTTTTCAGGTGAAATCTACCGATGCCAGCGAAGTTACATTACAAAAAGCACAGCAGTTTGTAGATAGTTACCTGCCTCAGCGGGTGGCTAAGGGAAAACTGACAGAGGAGCAGGCAGCTCTTGCCCGCAAAAATATTTCCTTTGTTAAAACACTTGAGGAAGCAGCACAGGATGCTGATTTTGTAATTGAGGCCGTGACTGAAAAACTGGCGCTTAAACGGGATATATTTTCAAAACTGGACACAATATGCCCGCCGGACACCATCCTGGCAACCAACAGTTCATTTATTGTCAGCTCAATGATAGCAGATGTTACAACACGCCCAAGCCAGGTTTGCAACATGCATTTCTTCAACCCCGCACTGGTGATGAAGCTGGTTGAAGTGGTCCAGGGCCCCCATACTGCCCCTGAGACAGCAGAGGTAACTGTGGAGCTTTGCCGCAGGATGGGCAAGCTTCCTGTGCTCCTCAACAAAGAAATCTATGGTTTTCTGGTCAACCGGATCCTCGGCGCCCTTTCAACTGAGGCTGTTTTTCTGCTGGATCAGGGAATCGCCAGTGCCGAAGCTATTGATTTGGCCGTTGTCAACGCGCTTGGCCATCCCATGGGGCCCTTCCGGCTGATGGACCTGACAGGTATTGACCTTTCATACCACATAGGGATGGAGCGCTACAGGGAAACTCAGGATGCTGCCGACAAACCAAGCCCCGTTATCGTTGAAAAGTATGCAAAGGGAGAATGGGGCCAGAAGACAGGTAAAGGATTTTACCAGTATTAAAATCCAGTTGCAAGAAAAACGCTAAAAAAGCCGGCTGCCCGGCTGTGCAGACATGCCAAGCGCCGGCTTTTTATTTGTAATAACAGCGAGGTGAAATCAAATGACTGAAGCTGGCCGACCGCGTCGCTTCAACCCGTATTGGGAGCTGTTGGGTATTAGTGTAGTACGCTGGGAAACGGGGTTTGCCCGCCTTGTAATGCCGGTAAAAAAAGATTTGCTGCAGGTGTATGGCCTGGTGCATGGAGGCGCCATTGCCTCTCTGATTGATTCTTCAATTGCGGTAGCTCTCACTTCCGGCCTTGCGCCGGGCGAGAGTGCATCGACGGTGGAACTGAAAGTTAACTACCTGGCGCCTGTACTGGAAGGAAAGATTTTTGCCGATACCAGGATTGTAAAAAGAGGCAAAACAATTGTTGTTGGGATTACAGAAGTTGTTGACGAAGAAGGTCGTATGGTAGCAATTGGTACCGCCACATACATGATCCTGCGGAATAACTCAAGTACACCTGAACGCAAGGAGGATTCACTAAATTGTTAACTACTGCAGCGTCTGCATTTCTGCTTAAAGGCCGCAAACTGAAAAACAGGCTTGTCTTCCCACCCATAACCACAGCTTATGCCACAAACATGGGGGAGGTGACTTCCGGACTGCTTGACTACTATAGCCGTATTTCCCAGGGCGGGGTTGGGACTGTGATTGCAGAAGCGACAGTTGTCAATGAAGCCGGCAGGCTGACTCCTTTTTCCCTGGGTATCTGGGATGAACACTTTATTACAGGCCTTTCCCGGTTGGCAGAGAGGATAATGTCAGCAGGCACGGCTGCTTACCTGCAGCTCGCTCATGCCGGTCCGCGCTCATTTGCAGCACAGGTGGCACTGTCCGCTTCGGATATCCCATTTATCAGGTCTCAGCAAACCCGCGCAATGACAGTGTCTGAAATCCACCGTACGGTTGAAGAGTTTGTCAACGCCGCCGGGAGAGCCAGGAAGGCGGGCTTTGCCGGTGTGGAACTGCACGGTGCACATTTTTATCTCCTGAGCAGCTTCCTCTCTGCAATTACCAATGCAAGAAATGATGAATACGGTGGCAGCACAGAGGGGCGCACCAGGATTGTAAGTGAAATCATCCAGGGTATAAAGCAGGTAGCAGGAGAGGATTTTGCGGTGATCTGCCGCTTCAACGGACAAGAGTTGGGCGAAGGGGGAATTGGTATTGATGAAGCCAAACAAATCGCCCTTCGGTTAGAAGAAGCAGGCACTGATTGCCTGCATATCTCCGCTTATCATTTGCCTGTGCCCGCTCTTGACGGACATGTGGCTGTGCCGGCAACTCCCATCCCGGGCAAGGATGACCCGCCGGGAGTGTTTGTGGGTCTTGCCGCAGAAATCAGGAGTACTGTCAGTGTGCCTGTTATTGCCGTAGGTAAAATTAACAGCGGCCCGCTGGCGGAACAAATCCTGGCAGAGGGGAAATGCGACCTGGTGGCTATGGGCCGCCCGCTTATCGCCGACCCGGAATTTAGCAAAAAACTCTTGGAAAACGAAGAGGCATCCGACTGCCTGTTCTGCAGAGGATGCATTAATTCTCTGCGCTTCGGGAAGATGGTTTGCAGTGTTAATTCGGACCTACCGCTTTAACCACGGCGAATTCATGAAGAAATATATTAGGAGTTTAAACTAAAAAATGGTATTTTGTTTGAACTAGGAAATGTAAAAAACAAAGAATTACGTAAGAGGAATCATTAGTGAGTATATAAGCATAAAA
>Ga0208242_100075_pt1 | contig 139184 bp, 138 predicted proteins | sample SubbioAug_CSW13A_FD_184825 | JGI IMG/M metagenome (GOLD analysis project Ga0208242, IMG submission 184825) | Serpentinite rock and fluid subsurface biosphere microbial communities from McLaughlin Reserve, California, USA - CR12Aug_CSW13A (SPAdes) | ecosystem: Environmental > Terrestrial > Deep... | reverse complement strand
GGTGGCGCACTCAGCACCGAAAGCCGCCACCAGAATCCGCCGCCACAAATGACCACCGGATTCCGTCACCATATTCCGCCACCATTTGCCGCCGCCAGATTTACGCGGGTTTAGACCGCCGCTAACACCACCCGAACGGCTTCGAGGAAGGGGCCTGGATGCCCCACCTCAGCATTCATTTCGAGCTGGTCAAGCTGGGCACGACCGAGAAGGTCAGCGGCCACTTCATGCCCATGGTGGCCTCCGACGGACCGCACTACGGCGACAATGTCAAGCTGATGGGTCCCGGCAAATACAAGCTGACCCTGCGCATCAGCCCGCCCGGCGGCCACGCGGCGCATTTTGGCCGCCACACCGACAAGGAAACCGGCGTCGGCCCGTGGTTCAAGCCCTTCGACGTGAGCTACGAGTTCACCTTTGCGGGCACGGGCAAGAAAGGCGGGTACTGATGCACCCCCCGCGCCGCTTCGCGTCACCCCCCTCAAGGGGGGCGATGCCAGTGGCCCGGCGAAGCCGGTTCCACGGCATCCTGGGGGGAGGCACGCGCTCCGGGAATGTTGCGAACGCCAGGAACACCGGGAATGGCCGTGGTGCCTCGCTGCTGGCGGCGTTGCTGATGGGGTCGGCCCTGGGTCTGGCGCAGGCGGGCGACATGCCGACCTACCGGCTCACGGCGCGGGAGGGGCGGTTCGAGCCGGCGGAGCTGGTGGTGCCGCAGGGGGCGAAGTTCCGGCTGGAGATCACGAATGCCGGGCGCGATCCGGTGGAGTTCGAGAGCCTGGAGCTGCGCAAGGAAAAGGTGCTGGCGCCGGGCGTGACCTCGTCGCTGGTGTTCCGCCCGCTGGACGCGGGCCGCTACCGCTTCTTCGACGACTTTCACCAGACCACGGGGCAGGGCGCCATCGTGGCGAAGTGATGGATCACTGAGGCAAGAACGCATGGGCGAAGTCATTTTCATCACCTGGCGCGAAAGCGTGGAAGCGCTGCTGGTGGTCGGCATCCTGCACGCCTGGCTCAGCGAGCGCCCCGACCGGGCCTGGGGCCTGCGCTGGCTCTGGGCGGGCGTGGCGCTGGGCCTGGCCGCCGCGCTCGGGCTGGCGCTGCTCATGCTGGGTGCGGCCAGCGTGCTGGACGGCGAGTCCGGTGAATGGTTCCAGGCCGCGATGGTGCTGAGCGCGGCGGCGCTGATCCTGCAGATGGTGTGGTGGATGCGCCGCCATGGGCGCGCCCTGCGCCAGGACCTCGAACAGCAGGCCGCGGGCCAGCTCGCGCGCGCCAGCGGCTGGGGCATCGCGCTGCTGGCGGCGCTGGCCATCGCGCGCGAGGGCAGCGAAACCGTGATCTTTCTCTACGGTGTGGCCGGCCGGCACACCGGCGCCGGCCAGATGGGCTTCGCCGCCTCGGCGCTGCTGGGCCTGGGGCTGGCGCTGGCGAGCTTCTGGCTGCTGCGGTCGGGCCGGCGCTGGCTGTCGTGGCGCCGCTTCTTCCAGATCAGCGAGGCCCTGCTGCTGTTGCTCGCCGCGTCCCTGTGGGTCAACGCGGTGGACCGGCTGATTTCGCTGGACGTGTTGCCCACGCTGGTGGACCCGCTCTGGAACAGCGCGGACCTCCTGGACGACAGCGGCGCCGTGGGCGGCCTGCTCGCGGCGCTGACCGGCTACCGGGCGCAGCCCGCGCTGACCACGGTGCTGGCCTACGCCGGGTTCTGGCTCGGTGTGGTGGCGCTGTTGCGCGCCGGCCAGCCGGCGCGGGTCCGTCCGGTCGCGGTGGCTCCATGAGCGCCGCACCGGGCCGCCCCGTGGGCGCGCTGGCGGCGCTGGGCCACACCATGCGCCGCCACGGGCGCCTGATCCGCGGCATCCAGTGGGCGATCGTGGTGTTCTACGGCGTGCTGGTGGTGCTGCCGGCGTTCCTGCCGCTGCCCGACGACGAAGCGCGCATCCTGAACCACCTCGGCCTGTTCGCGCAGTTCCTGTTCTGGGGCGTCTGGTGGCCCTTCGTGCTGCTGAGCATGGTGCTGTTGGGGCGCGTGTGGTGCGGGGTGTTCTGCCCGGAGGGCGCGCTCAGCGAGGCCGTCAGCCACCACGGGCGCGGGCGCGGCATCCCGCGCTGGATGCGCTGGGGCGGCTGGCCCTGCACGGCCTTCGTCATCACCACGGTCTATGGCCAGCTGGTCAGCGTCTACCAGTACCCCCAGGCGGCGCTGCTCGTGCTGGGCGGCTCCACGGTCGCGGCGGTGGTGGTGGGCCTGCTGTACGGGCGCGGCAAGCGGGTGTGGTGCCGCCACCTGTGCCCGGTCGGCGGGGTGTTCGGCCTGCTGGCGCGGCTGGCGCCGTTGCACTTCCGGGTGGACCGCGCGCGCTGGGAGGCGCGCACCGGCGGCATCGTCGCCCTGCCCAACTGCGCCCCCCTGATCGACATCCGCCGCATGGAGGGCGCGTCGGCCTGCCACATGTGCGGGCGCTGCAGCGGCCAGCGCGACGCCGTGGCGCTGGCCCTGCGACCGCCGGGGGTGGAGATCTCGGTGAACGGGCAACGGGCCGCCGGGGGCTGGGACACGGTGCTGCTGCTGTTCGGCCTGATCGGCGTGGCGATGGGGGCCTTCCACTGGGCGGCCAGCCCCTGGTACGTCACGCTGCGCGTGGCGGCCGCCGACTGGCTGATCGAACACGGCGGCGTGTGGATGCTCGCCGACAACGCGCCGTGGTGGCTGCTGACGCACTACCCCCAGAACCACGACAGCTTCTCCTGGCTCGACGGCGCCCTGATCGCCAGCTACATCCTGGCCACGGGCGTGCTCCTGGGCGCGGCGCTGTACGCGCTGTGCGTCGCCGGCGCGCGGCTGCTGGGGCATCCCGGTGCCCGGCACCACCTGGCCCTGGCCTACGTGCCGCTGGGCGGCTGCGGGGTGTTTCTGGGGCTGTCGATGACCACCCTGTCGATGCTGCGGCACGAGGGCGTGGCGCTGCCCTGGGTGGGCACGGCGCGCGCCCTGCTGCTGGCGGGCGCCGCCGCCTGGAGCCTGTGGCTGGCGTGGCGCTGCACGGCCCGGTACGGCGCGTCGACCACACGCCGCCTGGCGGCCCTGGTGCCGATGGCCGTGGGGGCGCTGCTGATCGCCGGCGGCTGGGGCCTGCTGTTCTTCTGGTGGTGACGCCCGCCGCCGGGGCGGCCCGCGCGGGCCTACAGCCCCAGCTGTTCGCCCAGCCGGTCCATGCGCTCGCGCACGGCCGGGTCCATGGCCATCACGCGGCCCCATTCGCGCTGCGTCTCACCGGGCCACTTGTTGGTCGCGTCCAGCCCCATCTTGCTGCCCAGGCCGCTCACGGGTGAGGCGAAGTCGAGGTAGTCGATGGGCGTGTGTTCGATGGTGAAGCTGTCGCGCGCCGGGTCCATGCGCGTGCTCATGGCCCAGATGACGTCGCCCCAGTTGCGCACGTCGATGTCCTCGTCCACGACCACGATGAACTTGGTGTACATGAACTGGCGCAGGTGGCTCCACACGCCCATCATCACGCGCCGCGCGTGGCCGGCGTAGGCCTTGCGGATCTGCACCACCGCCATGCGGTAGCTGCAGGCCTCGGACGGCAGGTGGAAGTCGGTGATCTCGGGGAACTGGCGCTGCAGCAGCGGGACGAACAGCTCGTTCATCGCCAGCGCCAGCACGGCCGGTTCGTCGGGCGGTTTGCCGGTGTAGGTGGAGTGGTAGATGGCGTCGCGCCGCTGCGTGAGGCGATCGACCGTGAAGACCGGGAACTCGGCGCGTTCGTTGTAGTAGCCGGTGTGGTCGCCGTAGGGGCCTTCGAGCGCGTGCTGGAAGCCGCTGGCGTGCGAGGGGTCGGGAAGGATGTGGCCTTCGAGCACGATCTCGGCCGAGGCCGGCACGCGCAGCGGCACGCCCAGGGCGCGCACGAGGCCGGTGCGTGCGCCGCGCAGCAGGCCGGCGAACTGGTATTCGGAGAGGCTGTCGGGCACCGGCGTGACCGCCCCCAGGATGGTGGCCGGGTCGGCGCCCAGGGCCACCGCCACCGGGTAGGGCTGGCCGGGGTGCAGCCGGCCGTGGTCGCGGAAGTCGAGCGCGCCGCCGCGGTGCGCCAGCCAGCGCATGATGAGCTGGTTGCGCGAGAGCACCTGCTGGCGGTAGATGCCCAGGTTCTGGCGCGGCTTGTGCGGCCCCTGCGTGATCACCAGGCCCCAGGTGATGAGCGGGGCCACGTCGCCGGGCCAGCAGTGCTGGATCGGCAGGCGCGCCAGGTCCACGTCGGCGCCTTCCCACACGACGTCCTGGCAGGGCGCCGACGCGTGCTCCTGCGGCGTCATGTGCCAGAGCTTCTTGAGCAGGCCGGCCATGCCCACCATGTCTTTCAGGCCGCCCGGCGCCTGGGGTTCCTTGAGCGCGGCCAGCACCTCGCCGAACTGCCGCAGATCGGCCAGGCTGTCCACGCCCATGGCGCGCGCCACGCGACCGGTGGTGCCGAACAGGTTGCCCAGCACCGGCATGCGGTGGCCGGTGGGCCGCTCGAACAGCAGGGCCGGGCCGCCCGCGCGCAGCACGCGGTCGCACAGCGCGGTCATCTCCAGGTGCGGCGAGACCGGTTCGCCGATGCGCCGCAGCTCGCCGGTCTGCTCCAGCTGGGCCATAAAGTCGCGCAGGTCCCTGTAAGTCACGCGGGCACCTTGTCCATGCCCTGCCAGCGTTCGCTCAGCGCGTGCGGCACGTCCAGCAAATCCAGCACGCGCGCCACGCTGGCGTCCACGATGTCGTCGAGGCTCTGGGGGCGCAGGTAGAAGGCGGGCATGGGCGGACAGACGATGGCGCCCATCTCGGTCACCGCGGTCATGTTGCGCAGGTGGCCCAGGTGCAGCGGGGTCTCGCGCGTCATCAGCACCAGTCGGCGGCGCTCCTTGAGCATCACGTCGGCCGCGCGCGTGACCAGGTTGTCCGACAGGCCGTGCGCGATGGCCGCGAGCGTGCGCATGGAGCAGGGCGCGACCACCATGCCGCTGCAGCGGAACGAGCCGCTGGCCGGGCCGGCGCCGAGGTGGGCCGCGTCGTGCAGGGTGTGCACCAGCGGGCGCAGCGCCTCGGGCCCGAGGGCCAGTTCGTGGCGCAACGTGAGCCAGCCGGCGTCGGACACGACCGCGTGCACCTGCACGCCGGGCACCGTGCCCAGCACCTGCAGCAGGCGCCAGCCGTAGACCGCGCCGCTGGCGCCGGTGATCGCCAGCAGCAGGCGGCGCTGGGCGGAAGGGGCGTCAGTCATGCAGGGTCTCTGGTTCGGGTTCCGTCGCCGCCGTCGGGGCGTTCACGGCGAGCCGGTGCAGACCGGCGCTCACCTGCGCCAGCACCTGCTGGGCCTGCACCGGGTCGAAGTCTTCGTGCTGGCGCTTGCGCACGCCATAGGTCTGCAGCTGGTGGTGCTGGTCGGGGGTGATGCCGTGGCGCGCCAGGCAACTTTTCACGCACACCAGGGGGCAGCCGTCGAGCGCCACGATGGACCGGCCCGAGTGCGCGGTCTTGAGCAGCGCGGGCACATCGCCGCCGACACCGGCGATGCACGACATCTCGGCCAGCCCCGTGCGGTCGAGCCGAACGGCCACAAAGTTGGCCAGTTGCGCTGCGCTGGAGCAGCCCGAGCAGGCGTACACGATGGGCCGGCCGGGGTCAGCGCCCGGCATGGCGGGACCCTGGCGCTGCCGAGGGACGCAGCCGCTGCAGGCGCGCGAACACGGCCGACGGCGTCCACTGCGCGAGCTGAAACACCGGCAGCTCCAGTGCGTCGAGCGCGTTCTTGACCACCAGGCCCAGTTCGGTGTCGCCCTCCATGGAAAGGCGGCGGTTGAAGAACAGGGTGTCGGGGTCGTCCAGCCGCTGCGCGAGGCGCAGGAAGTCGTGCGCATTGGCGCTCAGGGTGAGCTCGGTGGCCGGCTGTGGCGCGCTGGCGCGGAACGCCCTGCCTTCCCAGGCAAAGTCGAACTTGAGGCCGGCATCGCGCACGTGGATGCGGATGCGCTGACCTTGCAGGCGCGCGGCCACATCGGCCGGCAGCTGCCGCGCCAGCACCAGGTTGAGCCCGGTGACCAGCAGCAGCGAGCCGGGGTACGGCGGCAGGCGCGAGAGCACGGCGGCGACGGGCGAGGGGACGGTGTGGCGCGGGGCCGATGCAAAGGTGTCGTTCATGGAGGAGGGTGGCGTTCAGGCCACGTACAGCAACAGGGTGAAGAAGTGGCAGGCGCTGCCGGCCAGCACGAAAAGGTGCCAGATGCCGTGGCCGTGGCGCACCTTGTGGTCGGTGGCGTAGAAGACGATGCCGAGCGTGTAGAGGGCGCCGCCGGTGGCCAGCCAGGCAAAACCGGCCGGACCCAGCGCCTGCCACAGCGGCGCCACCGCCACCAGCGCCAGCCAGCCCATGAGCACGTAGATCACCAGCGACATCACCCGCGCGCCGCGCGCGAGCCAGATCTCCTGCGCGATGCCCACCACGGCCAGCCCCCAGACCACGCCCAGCAACGACCAGCCCCAGGGGCCGTTGAGCGAGACCAGCGCGAAGGGCGTGTAGGTGCCCGCGATCAGCAGGTAGATGCTGCAGTGGTCCAGCTTCTGGAACACGGCCTTGGCGCGACCGCCCAGCGCGTGGTACAGCGTGGACGCCACATACAGCGCCACCAGCGTGGCGCCGTAGACGCTGAAGCCCACGATGCGCCAGGGGTCGCCCTTGAGCGACGCGCTGATGATGAGCACCACCGCGGCGGCCACGGCCAGCACCGCCCCCACGAGGTGGCTGATGCTGTTGAAGCGTTCGCCAGCGACCATGCGTCAGGCCGCGACCGCGGCCGGTGCTGCGGGCTCGATGCGGTCCTGCCCGGGCTGGCCGTGCCAGTAGCCGTTGCAGTCGCGGTCGGGCAGCAGCGGCAGCAGGGCCGCGCGGGCCGCCGGCCCGTCGAGCGCGCCGCGGCGCACCGCGTCGTACAGGCCGATCACCTCCGCCGTGTGCAAGGACTGCGGGCTGATGCGCACCACGTCCACGCCGAGCGCCGCCAGATCGTCCCAGGCGTCGATCAGGCTGTGCACCCGCGCGGACTGGGTCTGGACGCCGTTGAGCACCAGGAACTCGGCGCTCTCGCGCGTCTTGAGCATCAGGCCGTCGGGGTGGTCGAGGCAGCTGAAGCGGCAGTCGTCCTTGGGCAGGTTGCGGTGGCGCGCGGTGAAGCAGCGGGCCGAGAAAGCCAGCGGCAGGCGGCCGTGCACGAACACCTCGGTCTGCAGGCCGGCCGGGCGCTGCTGCTGCAGCAGGGCCAGGTCGTGGCGCGGCATTTCCAGCGGCGCGACCCAGCGCGTGGCACCCATGGACGCCATCCAGACCAGTGAAGGGCCGTTGTAGAGGTTGAGGTGCGGGCCGGCGACGAAACCGCGCTGGCCGGCCAGCGCGCCCACCGCGCCCATGTCGTTGGCCTCGACGTCGAAACCGGTGTTCGCGGTGATCTTCTGCATCGCGCTCACGTCCGAGCCCGACTCCAGCAGCACCTGGGTGGACAGCACCGCGGTCTTGCCCGCAGCACGCACCAGCTCGGCCACGTCCAGCCAGTCCGACAGCCGCAGCTCGTGGCGGCGCGAGCAAGTCACCTCACCGAGGTAGACGATGTCCACCGCCGTCGCGGCCATGGCCTCGTAGAAGTCAAAGACGGTCTGGCGGGGCCAGTAGTACTGCAGGGGTCCGAGAGAAAGTTTCACTTCAGTGGTTCCAGTGTGTGCGGCCGCCCCTCACCCCAACCCTCTCCCCAGAGGGGCGAGGGAGCAAAGACCAGGCCGCCGGAGCGCGTGCCTTGCCCAGCACACGCCGAAGATCCGGCTCCGCCGGTCCAAGGGCGTGGTCCCCCTGGGGGGAAGCCGCGAAGCGGCGCAGGGGGGAGCGTTTCTGTCTCCGGAGCGCGTGCACCATCCAGGGCACCCGTGGAACTGGCTTTGCCAGGCCACTGGGTGCGTCCCCCTGGGGGGAAGCCGCGAAGCGGCGCAGGGGGGAGGTCATTTCCACGGCCGGTGGTAGGCGCCCAGGGTGTGCTGCTGCCCCTCGGCCACCTGGTCGAGCGAGGCCATCCAGGCGCTTTTGGGCGTGTAGTGCTGGGGCTGGGCCTGGCAGTGGTCGATGGCCTCGCGCCAGACCTTCGTGACCTGGGCCACGTAGGCAGGGCTGCGCTGGCGCCCTTCGATCTTGATCGCCCGCACGCCCATCTGCAAGAGCTGCGGCAACAGCGAGAGCGTGTTGAGGCTGGTGGGCTCTTCGATCGCGTAGTAGCTGGTGTCGTTCTCGACGTCGAAGCGGCCCTTGCACAGCGTGGGGTAACCCGCGCTCTCGCCGGTGGCGTAGCGGTCGATCAGCACGCCGTTGAGCCGCGACTCCAGGCCCTTGGGCGTTTCCTGCCAGCGCACCGCCTTGGCGGGCGAACACACGCCGTGCGTGTTGGGCGACTCGCCGGTGACGTAGGACGAGAGCGCGCAGCGCCCTTCGACCATCACGCACAGGCTGCCGAAGCCGAACACCTCGATCTCCACCGGCGTCTTCTGCACCACCTGGCGCACCTGGTCGAGCGAGAGCACACGCGGCAGCACCGCGCGCGAGATGCCGAACTGCCGGTGGTAGAGGTTGATCGCCTCCGGGTTGGTGGCCGAGCCCTGCACCGACAGGTGCAGCCGCAGCCGGGGGTGGCGCTGCGTGGCGTATTGCATGAGGCCGGGGTCGGCCAGGATGACCGCGTCCACACCCAGGTTCACCGCCTTGTCCATCGCCTCTCGCCAGCGCTCCGGCTGCGCGGCCTGGGGGTAGGTGTTGAGCGCCATGAACACCTGGCAGTCGCGTGCGTGGGCGTAGGCCACGCCGCTGGCGATGGCCGCGTCGTCGAAGTTCAGGCCGGCGAAGTTGCGCGCATTGGTGGCGTCGCGCAGGCCCAGGTAGACGCAGTTGGCGCCGTGGTCCACCGCGGCCTTCAGCGCGGGCAGGCTGCCGGCGGGGCAGACGAGGTCCATGGAGGCGGACCCGGGTGTCTTGGTGTCAAAGGCCATGGCTTGTCGAGTGGATCCGTTTTCGAGCGCGCCGCCATCCGCTGATGGAGCGGACATCAAGTTACCAGCGGCACCGCCTCCAAACCTTGACCCACGTCAAGGTGCTCATGGCTTGATCTGGCGCAAGCGGCTTGTTCTCAGGGGCAGCAGGCGGCCGCTTCGGGTTCAAACTGCGGAAACAGCAGGTTGTTTTCCAGGTGGATGTGGTTGATCAGGTCGTCCGACAGTTGGGCGATGCCGGCGTAGAGCGCGCGCCAGGTGTTGCAGGCGCCTGCAGGTGGTGTGGCGTCGCGGCTCAGGGCCATCAGGCGTTCCAGCTGTTCGCCGTGGCGGGTGTGCTCGTCGCGCATCACGGCAATGGGGTGCCGCACCATGGGCGTGCCGCCGGCCTTGAGCATGGGAAACAGCACGGCTTCTTCTTTTTCCATGTGCTCCAGCAACTCGGCCTCCATGGCCTCCAGGTGCGCGGCCAGGCCCACCGGCACGTCGGGACTGTCGCGGTGCACAGCCTCCACCCGGCGCGCCATGCGGATCAGTTCGGGCAGTTGCTCGCGGTGCACCGCGTGGTAACGCTCCAGGATGTGGTCGATCATGGCGCCGGGCGCCTGCGGCGCCGCTTGTGCGGCGGGGCGATCGAGCTGCGCGAGTTCGGCCAGCACCGTGTCCAGCGGCAGGCCCTTGGCCGCGCAAGCCGCTTGCAGGGCCACGTGGCCACCGCAGCAAAAGTCGAGTTTCAGACGGCGAAACACGGCAGTGGAGCCGGGCAGGTTGACGGCGATCTGCCCGATGGCTTGCTGGGCGCGGTCGTCGGTGGGGTGGTCCAGGGTGGTGTGGCTCATGGTCTGTGCTCCTTAAAGATTCATAAGAGATGAATATATTAACGCATAAAATTCATGCACCATGAACCTTAAAAAACCGCAGAAGACCATCGGTCATTGGGAGGATGCGTCATGCGCCTGACGAACTGGACCGACTACAGCCTGCGCGTGCTGATGTACTGCGCCGCCTGCGCGCAGCGTGACCAGCCCGCCACCATCAGCGAAATTGCCGAGGCCCACGGCATCTCGCGCAGCCACCTCACCAAGATCGTGATGACGCTCTCGGGCATGGGCCTGCTGGAAACCACGCGCGGGCGCGGTGGTGGCCTTCGTTTGCTCAAACCCGCCAAGGACATTGTGCTGGGCGACGTGGTGCGCCAGACCGAAACCGACTTCACGCAGGTGGAATGCTTCGACGCCGAGCACAACAGCTGCCGTCTCGACGGCTATTGCCGGCTCAAAGGGGCGCTGCAGCAGGCCATGGCGAGCTACCTGCAGGTGCTGGACGGTGTGACGCTGGCCGACCTGGTGGCGCCCATGGCGCAGCCCCAGGGCGCGCGGCTGGGCCAGCCCATGCGCGTGGTGCCCGGGTTGCCGCGTCTGGCGTTGCTGTGACGGTGGTTCGGGCCGGTGCCGTGAGCCCGGCACGTGTATCCGGACGCCAGGAAAGCCGCTAACCTATGAACATGCCATCTAGCGCCTCCCTGTCCACCAAACTGGTTCGCCTCGGCGCCGGTTTTCTCATCGTGGCGCTGACCTCCATCGGGCTCACGCTGTGGGTCACCTGGCAGCTCGAAGGCGGCGCGGCCGCGGTCAACGAGGCTGGGCGCATGCGCATGCAAACCTGGCGCATCACCAGCGCGGTGCAGGCCCAGGCGCCACCGGCCGACGTGGTGGCCCTGGTGACCCAGTTCGATGAAAGCCTGGCCTTGCTGCGCAGCGGCGACCCGAGCCGCCCGCTGTTTGTGCCCTGGGAAGCGGGCGTCAGGCGCGAGTTCGCGTCGGTGCAGTCGCTCTGGCAGGTGCAGCGCAGCCTGTGGCTGCAAGGTGACGTCACCACCGAATCGGCCCAGCAGGGCGTGGGCGTGTTTGTGGACGCGATCGACCGCTTTGTGCATGCCATCGAAGACGAGCTTTCGGGCCTGACCGCCATCCTCAACCTGTTTCAGTTCCTCATGATGGCGCTGGCCATCGGGGGTGCCGTGCTCATGCTCTACACCGGCTACCGGTTTGTCATCAACCCGCTGGCCAACATGCGACAGGGTCTGCGCCAGCTGGAAGCGGGTGAGTTTTCGGTGCGGGTGGCGGTGAACACGCACGACGAATTTGGCCAGGTCGCGGCCGGCTTCAACCGCATGGCCGCCACGCTGCAGTCGCTGTACGAAGGGCTGGAGAGCAAGGTGGAGCTGAAGACGCGCCGCATTGAAGCGCAGCGCGCCCGGCTGGAGGCCTTGTACGAAGTGAGTGCATTTTTGGCCAGCGCCAACACCATCGAGGAGCTTTCGCGCGGCTTTTCGCAGCGCGTGCGCCAGGTGATGAAGGCCGATGCGGTGGCGGTGCGCTGGTCGGACGAAGCCAACCAGCGCTACCTGATGCTGGCGTCCGACTGCTTCCCGCAAGAGATGATGGAAGAAGAGCGCAGCCTGCTGGCCGGGGCCTGCGCTTGCGGCAACTTGCAGCCCGACGCGCGCACCCGCGTGATCCCCATCCACAGCCACGACGCAGCGCCCATGCGGCACTGTGCCAAGGTGGGCTACCAGAACGTGGTGAGCGTGCCGGTGCGCCTGCAGCAGCGGCTGATCGGCGAAATCGATCTGTTCTTTCGTGGCGAGATCGCGCTCAATGCCGACGAAACCGAACTGCTGGACGCGCTGGCCAGCCACCTCGCCAGCGCCCTCGAGGGCCTGCGCGCTGCGGCCCTGGAGCGCGAGGCGGCGGTGGCTGAAGAGCGTGCCCTGATCGCCCGCGAGTTGCACGACTCGATCGCCCAGTCGCTGGCGTTTCTCAAAATCCAGGTGCAGTTGCTGCGCACGGCGGTCCAGAAAGAGCAGCCGGTGCAGGTGCAGACCACGCTGGACGAGCTGGACGTGGGCCTGCGCGAAAGCATCCACGACGTGCGCGAGTTGCTGGTGCACTTTCGCACCCGCACCAATACCGACGACATCGAAGCCGCGCTGCAGGAAACCCTGCAGAAGTTCCAGCACCAGACCGGCCTGCCCACCCGCCTGCAGATGGACGGGCAAGGCCTGCCACTGCCGCCCGACGTGCAGGTGCAGGTGCTGCATGTGATTCAGGAAGCCCTGTCCAATGTGCGCAAGCACGCGGACGCCAGCCACGTCAGTCTGGAAGTCGCCAAGGGCGCCCGGTGGCGTTTCACCGTGCGCGACAACGGAACCGGTTTTGACGCCGCACACGTCCATGGCCCGACCCACGTGGGCATGAAAATCATGCGCGAACGCGCCGAGCGCATCGGTGCCCAGGTGGAGGTGGCTTCTGCCCCCGCCGGCGGCACCGCCGTGACCCTGACCCTGCCGCCGTACCCCGTGGCCGCCAACGGCACGAGCACGCTGGGCCTGAACCTTCTGGCCGGCGCCCTTGCTGTACCTGCCGCTCCCGAGAACCGGATACCCACCCCATGACCCAGCCCCACACGCCCCGTATCCAGTTGCTGCTGGTGGACGACCACACCCTGTTTCGCCGTGGCCTGCGCGCCCTGCTGTCGCAAGACGAGCGTTTTGAGGTGGTCGCCGAAGCCGCCGATGCGGGCGAGGCCCTGCGCAGCGTGGAGCGCTACCGGCCCGACGCGACCCTGTTGGACAACCACCTGCCCGGTGTGCGCGGGGTGGACGCGGTTCGTGGGCTCAAAGAGGCCGCGCCCAACATGCGCATCCTGATGCTCACCGTGAGCGAGAACGAAGACGACCTGGCCGCAGCCTTGCAGGCCGGCGCCGACGGCTACCTGCTCAAAACGGTGGAGTCCGACCAGCTCGGTGACGCCATTGTCAAGGTGCTCGACGGTGAGTCGGTGATCAGCCCGGAGATGATGACCAAGCTGTTCAAGGCCTTTCGCAACCAGGCGCCCCGCCAGCCCCGTGCGCAGGACGGTGATGTGCCCACGGCAGCGGCGCCCCTGCAAGCGCCCGCCGCCAGCAAGGCCGACGGCCTGGCCCTGCTGTCGGCTCGCGAGCGCGAGATCCTCAGCTTGATCGCGCGCGGTGACAGCAACAAACTGATCGCCCGCGAGCTCGACATCGCCGAAACGACGGTCAAGATCCATGTGCAGCACATTCTGCGCAAGCTCCACCTCACCTCGCGGGTGCAGGCGGCGGTGTACGCCGTGCACCAGGGTCTGCGCGGCTAAGGCGCCACCCGCCCGCCGGGTTCCTGCGTGGGCATCGCACCGGTGGCATCACATCCCCTTGAGCGGCTGAGTAGTTCTTTAGGAGCATGGCCACGCGCGGGTCATCGTTCGTGTGGAACGCGTCCGCGTGCCAAAGAAGGATGTTCAGACGGGCGCCGCCGCCGCACATTAGAACGGTCACCCTGGCCCGAATAAGGCTATTGCTCGCCGGGTTCCGTGTCTCCCGCCGACAGACCGCCGCCGCGTGGCGGCGTGCCGGGTCACGACAGGGCTGATCCGACCGTATCCACTGGAGAAAACAACATGGAAGTCATGCTGGCTTACGACCATTCGCGCAATGCGCGCATCGCGCTGGACGCCGTCAAGCGGCTCTTCGCCCACCAGTTGCCCACCGTCACCCTCATTTCCGTCATCGAGGAACCCGGCAGCACCACCGACGCGGGCGACGAAATGTTCGACGCGCAGTTTCAGGAGCAAAAAGCCGGCGCCGAGGCGGCCGCAGCCGAACTGTCGGCCGCGGGCTTCCCCGCCAAGGTGCTGTTTGCCGAAGGCGATGCCCGAAAAATGATTTTGCGCGCCACCGAAGAGCGCCGCCCCGACGTGCTGGTGCTGGCCCGCCATTCCTACAAGCCCGACGGCAACTTCATCACGCGTCGGCTGGACGCGCTGGTGGAAGAGTTCGACCACATGACTTTTGGCTCGGTCAGCGCCTTCCTGGCGCGCCGCGTCATGTGCCCGCTGCTGATCGTCCCCACCCACGGCGACGAGTAAACCCGTAGCTGGTGTCGACGGCACTCGCCGCCGAGCAGCCCCCATTCCTGTCTGAGGTTCATCATGCAAGTCAGTGACCTGTTCCGGTTCAAAAACCCGGAGATCAAGGCGCTCCACCTGACGTGGATTGCCTTCTTCATCTGTTTCTACGTCTGGTTCAACATGGCGCCGCTGGCGTCGTCGATGCTGCGGTCGGCCGAGTGGCTGACGCGTGACGACATCCGCCTGTTTGCCATTGCGAACGTGGCCCTGACCATTCCGGCGCGCATCCTGATCGGCATGGCGCTGGACAAATGGGGTCCGAGGCGATGTTTCTCGTTGCTGCTGGTGGTGATGTCGCTGCCCACCTTCGCCTTCGCCTTTGGCGAAACCAAGATGCAGTTGCTTGTCTCGCGCCTGATCATGAGCTCGGTCGGCGCCAGTTTCGTGGTCGGTATTCACATGACCTCGTTGTGGTTCAAGCCACGCAGCATCGGCTTTGCCGAAGGCTTTTACGCTGGCTGGGGAAACTTCGGCTCGGCGGCTGCCGCCATGACGCTGCCCACCATCGCCCTCACGATGTTTGGTGGCCCGGATGGCTGGCGCTGGGCCATTGCCACCTCGGGCCTGGTGATGGCCGTCTACGGTGTTTTTTACTGGTTCGCCATCACCGACGGGCCGACTGCCGACACGCACAAGAAGCCGCGCAAGGTGTCCGCGCTGGAGGTCTCGAGCTGGCGCGATCTGGTGCTGTTGTGCATCTTCATCGTGCCCCTGGTTGGCATCCTTGCGATCTTGGTGTACCGGGTCCAGATGATGGGTTACATCGATGCAATGACCGCCGGTTTCATGTACTTCGCCATTGCGGTGGTGGTGACGTATCAGGTCGCGCAGGCGATCCGGGTCAACGTACCGATCCTGAGAAAAGGCGTGCCCGAGGACGACAGGTACCCCTTCAAGTCGGTGGCGGCGCTGAACGTCACCTACTTCGCCAACTTCGGTGCCGAGCTGGCGGTGGTGTCGATGTTGCCCATGTTCTTTGAGCAGACCTGGAGCCTGAGCGCGGCCGCCGCTGGCCTGATTGCGTCGACCTTCGCCTTCGTCAACCTGTTCGCCCGACCCATGGGCGGCCTGGTGTCCGACCGCTTCGGCAACCGCCGATACGTCATGATGGCCTACATGCTGGGCATCGGCGTCGGCTTTGTGCTGATGGGCTTGCTGGACTCGACGTGGCCGCTGATTGTGGCGATCATCTTCACGATCTCGTGCTCGTTCTTCGTGCAGGGTGCCGAGGGCGCCACCTTCGGCATCATTCCCTCCATCAAGCGCCGCGTGACGGGGCAGATCTCGGGCATGGCCGGTGCCTACGGCAACGTCGGCGCGGTGTTTTACCTGTTCATCTTCACCCTGGTCACACCGCAGCAGTTCTTCTTCATCATTGCCGGCGGCGCCTTCTTCAGCTGGTTGGTGTGCTACTTCTGGCTGGTTGAGCCCAAGGGGGGCTTCAGCGACGAGTACCTCGTGTCCTCGGTGGACCAGGCGATCGCCCAGGAGGTGCAGCAAAAACGCGAGACCGAGGCCGAAATTGCCCGTCTGTTCGCTGGCAGTGGCCGCGTGGAGCTGGCTGAAAAAGGAGATGGCCTGATGCTCACCGCCCGCTTCAAGAGCCTGGAAGAACTGCGCGCCATTCTGGCCCGTGCCCAGCAGAACGGCATGGCACCCAAGTAAGTCCGGGCGCATGTTCGCTCACCGCCAAGGCCGTGTGTACCACGGCCTTTTTTCACGGGCGGCGGGCCATTGCGCAGGCTGCCAGGCGCGTAGTTCTTTTGAACGATGGCCGTGCGCCAGCCCATCGGTCTTTCAGACCGGTGCTGGCGCCCCTTTGAAGGATGTTCGCCGCAGCCGGCCTGCCGCACAGTCATGTTCACACCACGCCGCGCGTTTCGCACGCTGGCCGCAGCCCGGGAACCCCGCCGATGCGCCACCACCGTCCCCCGCCCGGCGAACCGATTTTTCCCCACAGGAGCCCCAGTCATGAGCAACAAGAACCCGCGCAACACCCCCAGCGGTGAAGCTGCGAACCTTCAAACCCATTCGGGTGCCGACATCGTCGACTGGCGACCCGAAGACCCGGTATTCTGGGAGAGCACCGGCAAAAAGATTGCCAACCGTCAGCTGTGGATCAGCTGGCCCAGTCTGCTGCCAGCGTTTTCGGTCTGGATGATGTGGGGCATCATCACGGTGCAGATGCTCAACCTGGGCTTTCCATTTGCCCAGGCCGAGCTGTTCACCATCACGGCCATCGCCGGTCTCTCGGGTGCCTCGCTGCGCATCCCGGCCTCGTTCTTCATCCGCCTCTCGGGGGGGCGCAACACGGTCTTCCTGACCACGGCGCTGCTGCTGATCCCGGCCATCGGGACCGGCTTTGCGCTGCTGGACAAGAACACGCCGCTGTGGGTGTTCCAGTTGCTGGCGCTGCTCTCGGGCATTGGTGGCGGCAACTTCGCGGCCTCCATGTCAAACATCAGCACCTGGTTTCCCAAGGCCAAGCAAGGGCTGGCGCTGGGCATCAACGCCGGGCTGGCCAACGCCGGTGTCACGGTGATGCAGCTGCTGATCCCGCTGGTGATGACGACCTCGATCTTCGGTGCCATGGGGGGTGACCCGATGACGCTGCTCAAGCCCTCGGGCACGCTGATCGGCAAGATCCCGGCCGGCACACCGACCTACATCCAGAACGCCGGCTGGGTCTGGGCGCTGATCATTGCACCCATGGCTTTGCTGTGCTGGATCGGGCTGAAAAACCTGATCCCGGTCACCCCCAACCTGGGCTCCACCTTCGCGGCATTCTTCAAGATCTTGCTGCTCTACACGATCGGTCTGCTGGTCACCGTCGGTGGTCTGTACCTGTATCTGCCCGCCCCCACCGGCCTGGGTCTGCTGAACATGTGGATCGCCATTCCGCTGATCGTCGTGGCCACCTTGCTGGCCATGAAGCTGGTGGCCTTCGGCGACATGAAGCCCAACCTGACCAAGCAGTTCGCGATCTTCCAGAACAAGCACACCTGGTCGATGACGGCGCTGTACATCGTCACCTTCGGCTCCTTCATCGGCTTCTCTGCCGCCTTGCCCCTGTCCATCACCGTCATCTTCGGCTTCACCTCGGTGGAAGTTGAAGGCGTGATCAAGCGCGTGGCCTACGCCAACGCTCCCAGCGCGCTGACCTGGGCCTGGATCGGTCCTTTCGTTGGTGCCTTCATTCGCCCCGTCGGCGGCTGGCTGGCCGACCGCACCGGGGGTGCCGTGCTGACGCAAATCATCTCGGTGGTGATGGCGGTGTGTTCGGCCGCTGTGGGCTACGTGATGCTGCTGGCCTACCAGTCGCCCACGCCCGAGCAGTACTTCGTGCCGTTCATGGCCTTGTTCATTGCCATCTTCGCCGCCGCCGGCATTGGCAACGCCTCGACCTTCCGCACCATCGGCGTCGTGTTCAACCGCGAGCAGGCCGGCCCGGTGCTGGGCTGGACCTCGGCCATCGGTGCCTATGGCGCCTTCGTGGCCCCGGTCGTGATGGGTGCACAGATCCGCGCGGGCACGCCGCAATACGCCATGTACGGCTTCGCCATCTTCTACGCGCTGTGCCTGGTGCTGAACTGGTGGTTCTACCTGCGCGCCGGGTCCGAAATAAAGAACCCCTGAACGCGCGCATCCACGAAACCATGCCCTCATTTTCCGGAGACCCCCGATGAGTCACTTTCTCGACCGCCTCACCCACTTCACCCTGCCCAAGGAAGCCTTCTCGGGCAACCACGGTCTAACCACCAACGAAGACCGCACCTGGGAAGACAGCTACCGCAACCGCTGGGCACACGACAAGATCGTGCGCAGCACGCACGGCGTGAACTGCACGGGCTCTTGCTCGTGGAAGATTTACGTCAAGGGCGGCATCGTCACCTGGGAAACCCAGCAGACCGACTACCCCCGCACCCGCTGGGACATGCCCAACCATGAGCCGCGCGGCTGTGCCCGCGGTGCCTCGTACAGCTGGTACCTCTACTCCGCCAACCGCGTGAAGTACCCCATGGTGCGTGGCCGTCTGCTCGAACGCTGGCGCGCCGCACTCACCGTGAGCAAGAGCCCGGTGGACGCCTGGGCGCTGATCCAGCAAGACCCCGAAGCCCGCCGCGACTACCAGCAGGTGCGGGGCATGGGCGGTTTTGTGCGCAGCACCTGGGACGAGGTGAACCAGCTCATCGCGGCCGCCAACGTCTACACCATCAAGCAGCACGGTGCCGACCGCATCATCGGCTTCTCGCCGATTCCCGCCATGTCCATGGTGAGCTACGCCGCGGGCTCGCGTTACCTGTCGCTCATTGGCGGGGTGTGCATGAGCTTCTACGACTGGTATTGCGACCTGCCCCCGGCTTCGCCGCAGATCTGGGGTGAGCAGACCGACGTGCCCGAATCGGCCGACTGGTACAACAGCAGCTTCATCATTGCCTGGGGCTCCAACGTGCCCCAGACCCGCACGCCCGATGCCCACTTCTTCACCGAGGTGCGCTACAAGGGCTGCAAGACCGTGGCCGTCACGCCCGACTACTCGGAAGTGGCCAAGCTGTCCGACATTTGGATGCACCCCAAGCAGGGCACCGACGCTGCGCTGGCCATGGCCATGGGCCACGTGGCGCTGAAAGAGTTTTATTTCCCAGACGGCGGCAAGCAGCGCAGCAGCTACTTTGACGACTACGCCCGCCGCTACACCGACCTGCCGCTGCTGGTGATGCTGAAAGAGCACACCCTGCCCGACGGCACGGTGACCATGGTGCCTGGCCGGTATCTGCGCGCCAGCGACTTCAACGGTCAGATGGGTCAGAAGAGCAACCCCGAGTGGAAGACCGTGGCGTTCGACACCGCGGGCAAAGCGGTGCTGCCCAATGGCTCGATCGGCTTCCGCTGGGGTGAGCCCGGCCGTGAAGACGAAGGCAAATGGAACCTCGAAGCCAAGGAAGCGCGCACCAACAGCGACGTGAAGCTCAAGCTGTCGGTGATCGAAGACGGCGAGCAAGAGACCCAGGTGGTGGACGTGGGCTTCCCCTACTTCGGCGGCCGCGACACCCCCAACTTCACCGCCAACGCACAGAACGGCGAGATCAACCACGCCAAGGTGCCTGCGGTGCGCCTGCGCCTGGGCAAGGCCGGTGAAGAGCGCTACGCCATGGTCGCCACCGTGTTTGATTTGCAAGTGGCGCAGTACGGCATCGACCGTGGCCTGGGATCAGGCGCCAAAGACTTCAACGACAACGCCGCCTACACCCCGGCCTGGCAAGAAAGCATCACCGGTGTGCCGCGCGACCAGGTCATCACCGTGGCGCGCCAGTTTGCCGACAACGCCGACAAGACGCATGGCAAGTCCATGGTGATCATCGGTGCGGCCATGAACCACTGGTACCACGCCGACATGAACTACCGCGGCGTCATCAACCTGCTGATGATGTGCGGCTGCATCGGCCAGAGCGGTGGCGGCTGGGCGCACTACGTGGGCCAGGAAAAGCTGCGCCCGCAAACCGGCTGGGTGCCGCTGGCCTTTGCCACCGACTGGGTCCGCCCTCCGCGCCAGCAGAACAGCACCAGCTTCTTCTACGCCCACACCGACCAGTGGCGCTACGAGAAGCTCGGCATGGCAGAGATCGTCTCGCCCACGCTGAGCGAAGCCGACAAAACCGCCTTCAGCGGCAGCATGATCGACTTCAACGTGCGCGCCGAGCGCATGGGCTGGCTGCCCAGCGCTCCGCAGCTCAAGACCAACCCGATGCAGGTGGTGAAAGACGCGCAGGCCGCCGGCCTGGATGCCAAAGACTACGTGGTCAAGGCGCTCAAGGACGGCACGCTGGAGATGAGTTGCGAAGACCCGGACGCGCCGCAGAACTGGCCGCGCAACCTGTTTGTGTGGCGCTCCAACCTGCTGGGCTCCAGCGGCAAGGGCCACGAGTATTTCTGCAAACACCTGCTGGGTACCGAGAACGGTGTGCAGGGCAAGGACCTGGGCAAAGACGACGCCAAGCCGGCTGAAGTGAAGTGGCACAAGGACGCGCCGCAGGGCAAGCTGGACCTGCTGGTCACGCTCGACTTCCGCATGAGCACCACCTGCCTTTACAGCGACATCGTGCTGCCGACCGCGAGCTGGTACGAGAAGAACGACCTGAACACCAGCGACATGCACCCCTTCATCCACCCGCTGAGTGCGGCGGTGGACCCGGTGTGGCAGAGCCGCAGCGACTGGGACATCTACAAGGGCTTTGCCAAGACTTTCAGCGAAGTCTGCGTGGGCCACCTGGGCGTGGAAAAAGAGGTGGTGCTCTCGCCCATCATGCACGACACCCCCGGTGAAATGGCGCAGGCCTTTGAGGTCAAGGAATGGAAGAAGGGCCACTGCGAACTGATCCCCGGCAAGACCGCGCCGCAGATCACCGTGGTCGAGCGCGACTACCCCAACACCTTCAAGCGCTTCACGGCCCTGGGTCCGCTGCTCGACAAGCTGGGCAACGGCGGCAAGGGCATCGGCTGGAAAACCGGCACCGAAGTCGAGCAGCTCGGCCAGCTCAACGGCAAGACGCTGGACGAGGGCGTGTCGCACGGCATGCCGAAGATCGTCACCGACATCGACGCCTGCGAGGTGATCTTGCAGTTGGCGCCCGAGACCAACGGTCACGTGGCCGTGAAGGCCTGGGAAGCGCTGGGCAAGCAGACCGGGCGCGACCACACCCACCTGGCGCTCTACCGCGAAGACGAAAAGATCCGCTTCCGCGACATCCAGGCGCAGCCGCGCAAGATCATCAGCTCGCCCACCTGGAGCGGCATCGAGAGCGAGACGGTGAGCTACAACGCCGGCTACACCAACGTGCACGAATACATCCCATGGCGCACCCTGACCGGTCGCCAGCAGTTCTACCAGGACCACCCCTGGATGATCGCCTTCGGTGAAGGCTTCGGCAGCTACCGCCCGCCGGTGGACCTGAAGACCACCCACGAGATCCACAACATCAAGCCCAACGGCAACAAAGAGATCCAGCTCAACTTCATCACGCCGCACCAGAAGTGGGGTATTCACTCCACCTACAGCGACAACCTGATGATGCTCACGCTGAACCGCGGTGGCACCGTGGTGTGGCTGAGCGAAGACGACGCCAAGAGCGCCGGCATCGAGGACAACGACTGGGTCGAGCTGTTCAACATCAACGGTGCCGTGGCGGCCCGTGCGGTGGTGAGCCAGCGGGTGAACAACGGCATGGTGATGATGTACCACTCGCAAGAAAAGATCATCAACACCCCCGGCAGCGAGATCACCGGCGTGCGCGGCGGCATCCACAACTCGGTGACCCGCATCGTGCTCAAACCGACCCACATGATCGGTGGCTACGCGCAACTGAGCTACGGCTTCAACTACTACGGAACCATCGGCACCAACCGCGACGAGTTCGTGGTGGTGCGCAAGATGAGCAAGGTGGACTGGCTTGACACCCCGGCGGACGATCACCTCGTTCGTGCGTATCAATCCCAAGGTGAAAACCCCTGAGTCCCTTGCCCTTCATTCGGAGTCAAACATGAAAATACGCGCACAAATCGGCATGGTGCTCAACCTGGACAAGTGCATCGGTTGCCACACTTGCTCGGTCACCTGCAAGAACGTCTGGACCAGCCGCCCCGGTGTCGAATACGCCTGGTTCAACAACGTCGAGTCCAAGCCGGGTATCGGTTACCCCAAAGAGTGGGAAAACCAGGAGAAATGGAACGGTGGCTGGATCCGCAAGGCCGACGGCTCCATCGTGCCCAAGCAGGGCGGCAAGTGGTCGCTGCTGATGAAGATCTTCAGCAACCCCAACCTGCCGCAGATCGACGACTACTACGAGCCCTTCACCTTCGACTACGACCACCTGCAGTCGGCGCCGGAAATGAAGCACGCGCCCACCGCCCGCCCGCGCTCGCTGATCACCGGCAAGCGTATGGAAAAGATCGAGTGGGGCCCGAACTGGGAAGAGATCCTGGGCGGCGAGTTCAGCAAGCGCAGCAAGGACGCCAACCTGGACGGTTTCGAGCAGGCCCAGAAAGACATGATGGGCCAGTTTGAAAACACCTTCATGATGTACCTGCCGCGCCTGTGCGAGCACTGCCTGAACCCCGCCTGCGTGGCCTCGTGCCCGTCGGGCTCGATCTACAAGCGCGAAGAAGACGGCATTGTCCTGATCGACCAGGACAAGTGCCGCGGCTGGCGCATGTGCGTGAGCGGCTGCCCCTACAAAAAGATTTACTACAACTGGAAAAGCGGCAAGGCCGAGAAGTGCATCTTCTGCTATCCGCGCATTGAAGCGGGTCAGCCGACGGTGTGCTCCGAGACCTGCGTCGGTCGCATCCGTTACCTCGGCGTGTTGCTGTACGACGCCGACCGCATTGCCGAAGCCGCGAGCACGCCCAACGAGATCGACCTGTACCAGGCCCAGCTCGACCTGTTCCTGGACCCGAACGACCCGAAGGTGATCGCCCAGGCGCGCATCGACGGCATTCCGGATGCCTGGATGGCCGCGGCCCGCCAGAGCCCGGTCTACAAGATGGCGGTGGAATGGAAAGTGGCCCTGCCGCTGCACCCCGAATACCGCACGCTGCCGATGGTCTGGTACGTGCCGCCACTCTCGCCCATCACCGCATCGGCCAACGCCGGCATGCTGGGCAACAACGGCGAAATCCCGGACGTGTCGCAGTTGCGCATTCCGGTGAAGTACCTGGCCAACCTGCTGACCGCCGGCGACACCGGCCCGGTGGTGCGCGCCCTGGAACGCATGCTGGCCATGCGCGCTTACCAGCGCACCAAACATGTGGACGGCCTGATCAACCAGGAGGTGCTGGACCAGGTCGGGCTGAGCGCCCGCGAGGTGGAAGAGATGTACCGCTACATGGCGATCGCCAACTACGAAGACCGTTTTGTGATTCCGACCACGCACCGCGAATACGCCGAAAACACCTTCAACGTGAAGGGCGGTTGCGGCTTCAGTTTCGGCAACGGCTGCTCGGAAGGACAGACCGAAACCAGCCTGTTTGGTAGCGAAAAGAAACGCACCATCCCCATCAAGATGGAGAGCTGAGGACATGGCCCACCCCCCCGCGCTTCGCGCGACCCCCTCAAGGGGGGCAACGCTGGCGGCCCGGCAAAGCCGGTTCCGCGGCGTTCTGGGTTTGCTCCCCTTCGTTCATCGATCCAGCTGTTTGACCAAGGAATTGATGTCATGAGTTTGTTTTCTTCATCCCCTCCCCAAGCCCGCCTCACGCTGCGCGTGTTGGCGCACCTGCTGCGCTACCCCGACGCCGCCTTCCGCGCCCACACCGCCGACATGCGCGAAGCCCTGCAAGCCGAGGCGGCGCTGCCCGCGGCGCGGCTGGTCGAACTCGATGCCTTGCTCAAGCACCTGGGCGCCAGCCCGTCGCTTGACGTGGAGTCCGAATACGTCGAGCTGTTTGACCGGGGCCGCCGCACCGCGCTGCACCTGTTTGAGCATGTGCATGGCGATTCGCGCGACCGCGGTCCGGCGATGATCGATCTGATCCAGACCTACGAAAAAGCAGGCCTGTTTCTGGGCACCAGCGAGCTGCCCGACTACCTGCCTGTGGTGCTGGAATTTGCCTCTACCCAGCCGCCGCAACAGGCGCGCGAGTTCATGGGCGAGATCGCGCACATCGTGCGTGTGATTTTCAGTGCCCTGGCCGCTCGCCAGAGCCCTTACGCCAGCGTGTTGGCCGCCGTGCTGGAACTGGCGGGCGAAAAGGCCGAGGCTGTGGCCATTGCACCCGAACCCGAAATGGACGAGAGCTGGGCCGAGCCCGAGGTGTTTGGTGGTTGCTCCACCGAAGGCCAGGCCAAACCCGGCCAGCCCCAGCCGATCCGCATTGTCAGAAAGTCAACCCAACCCTCTCAAGGAGCGCAGGCATGAACACGCTGCACAACTTTCTCTTCAACGTCTTTCCCTACATCTGTCTGGCCGTTTTCTTCATGGGCAGCCTGGCCCGCTTTGACCGCGACCAGTACACCTGGAAAAGCGATTCGTCGCAGTTGCTGCGCAAGCGCCAGTTGCGCTGGGGCAGCAACCTGTTCCACATCGGCATCCTGTTCCTGTTCTTTGGCCACTCGGTGGGTCTGCTGACCCCCCACTTCGTTTACGAGCCCTTCATCACGGCGGGTCAGAAACAGATGGTGGCGGTGGTGGCTGGCGGCATTGCGGGTGTGATCTGCTTCATCGGGCTCACCATGCTGCTGCACCGTCGCATTTTTGACGACCGCATCCGCCTCACCAGCCACCGCACCGACCTGGGCATTCTCATCATCCTCTGGGTGCAACTGGTGCTGGGCCTGATCACGCTGCCGTTTTCTTATGGACATTCCGACGGCCAGGCGATGCTGCAACTGTCGGCCTGGGCGCAAGGCATCGTCACCTTCCGCCCCGACGCCAGTTTGCTGGCCGGTCTGGACTGGGTCTACCTGGTGCACCTGGTGCTGGGCATGACCATCTTCCTGCTCTTCCCCTTCTCGCGCCTGGTGCATGTGTGGAGCGGCTTCGGCACGCTGGCCTATGTGTTCCGCCCTTACCAGGTGGTGCGCAGCCGCAAACTGGGTCTCAAGCCCAGCGCCCCGGCCGAGCAGCGCCCCGTTTCACATTGACCGGAGGACACCACCATGAACGCAGCAACAACCGTGGGCTGTGGCAGCGGCCACTGCGCCTGTGCCGGTGAAGCGCAGCCCGCCGTGGCCAGCATCAACGGCATTGCCCTGCACGAACCCGGCGAGACACCCGACCCCAACACGCTGCGCGAGCGCGCCTACACCGAGTTGCTGCGCCAGCAGGCGGTGCAGGCGGGCCTGCTGCCGCGCCACGCCGGGCTGGTGGCGCCCGAACTGGACGACGCCCAGCGCACCGTCATCGAAGGCCTGCTGGACGCGGCCGTGGCCTCGCCCGATCCAGGCGAGTCCGAGTGCCGCCGTTACTTTGACGCCAACAAGGGCCGCTTCATCGTCGGCCAGGCGCTGCATGTGCGCCACATCCTGTTTGCCGTGACGCCGGGTGTGAACGTGCATGCGCTGTCGCAGCGCGCCGAGGCGGCCTTGCTGGAGCTGATCCGCAAAGACGTGCCGCCCGGGCGCTTCGAGGCGCTGGCGGCCGAGCTGTCCAATTGCCCGTCCAGCAAGGAGGGCGGCGATCTGGGCTGGGTGACGCCGGAAGACTGCGCGCCCGAGTTGGCCAACGAGTTGTTTTTCCAGACCGATTCGCGCTGGGGCATGGGCGTGCACCCGCGTCTGGTGCACACCCGGTTTGGCCTGCACATCATTGAAGTGCTGGGCCGGCGCAAGGGCAAACTACCTGAGTTTGAGCAGGTGCAGGAACGCATCAAGGCCCAGCTGGCGCTGCAGTCGCGCAGCACGGCGCTGCGCCAGTACATGCAGCTGCTGGTGGGTCAGGCCCGGGTGGAGGGCATTGCGCTCGACGGCGCCGACTCACCGCTGGTGCAGTGAACCCCCTCGGGTGCGCAACGCACCGGTGTTTGATGCACCGCAAAGCGCCGGCGGCCCGGGCTGGTTAGCCTCCCCTCGGCGGCATGGGCCGCAGCAAAGGAAGTGCAACAGCATGGAACAACTCTTGGATCGTGAACCGACCTCCCACCAGGTCAACCCCACGGTGGCCCAGCTGGCGGCCGAGCTGCAGGCCCTGGCCCGCAGCGGGGGCCTGCGCACCTGGCACCTGGGCGGGCGCGAACTCATTCCCGTGGTGCAGGGCGGCATGGGTGTGGGTGTGTCGGCCGGCTCGCTGGCTGGTACCGTGGCCGGCTTTGGTGGCGTGGGCACGGTCTCGTCGGTGGACTTGCGCCGCATGCACCCCGACCTGATGGCCCAGACCGGCCGCCTGGACAAGGAGCCCGACGCCCGCGCGCAGATTGACGCCGCCAACCTGGTGGCGCTGGACCGCGAGATTCAGCGCGCCCGCAGCATCGCCCAGGGCCGGGGTCTGATCGCGGTGAACGTGATGAAGGCGCTCAGCGCCTACGAGATGTACGTGCGCCAGGCACTGCACAGCGGTGCCGACGCTGTGGTGGTGGGCGCCGGGCTGCCGCTGGACCTGCCCGACATCGCCAAAGACCACCCCAAAACCGCGCTGATCCCCATCTTGTCCGACGCCAGGGGCGTGCAACTGCTGGTGCGCAAGTGGGAAAAAAAGGGCCGTCTGCCCGACGCGATCGTGATCGAACACCCCCGCCTGGCGGGGGGGCATCTGGGCGCGGCCAAGGTGTCCGATTTGCAGGACACGCGGTTTGATTTCGAAAACGTGTTGCCCCAGGTGCTCGAATTCTTCAAAACGTCGGGCATCGAGGGCCAAATCCCACTCATTGTCGCTGGTGGCATCAGCAGCCGGGCCGACATTGTGCGGCTGCAAGCGCTGGGCGCCAGCGCGGTACAGATGGGTACCGCCTTTGCGGTCACCGCCGAGTGCGACGCCGACCCGGCCTTCAAGCACGTGCTGGCCGACGCGCGGCCCGAAGACATTGTGGAATTCATCAGCGTGGCCGGCCTGCCGGCACGCGCGGTGCGCACGCCCTGGCTGGACAAGTACATCCGCATCGAGCCCAAGCTGCAGGCCGCGGCGCATGTGAAGAAAAAATGCAACATGTCCTTCGATTGCCTGGCCCACTGCGGCCTGCGCGACGGGGTGGTGGGCATCGGCCAGTTCTGTATTGACCAGCAACTGGGCCACGCGATGGAGGGCGATACGAAAAAAGGCCTCTTTTTCCGGGGTGCGGGAAAACTTCCTTTCGGCCGGGACATCCGTTCGGTTCACGATCTGTTGCAGTGGATGCTTGCTGACGTTCGACCGCCTGTGCCCAGCCACTGAAAAGGCAAAAAAATCCATCGTAAAAGGGCATTGGCGGTGAAAATCGGCCCCAGCGGGGATAATTTGGATCCGACTCACGAGCCCAGTGGCCCGACCAAAGTGTCTGAAGCGGCCATCCACACGGTTTCGCTTCGGTGCCATTTCGACCAACAGACCCCAGCGTCCGTTGGTTACCCCCCTCACATTCCGATAGGCCCCTGGCCTTTTCGCCACGACCCGACATGAAACGCGACAACACCATGCGTCCGCAGGACCTGACCCATACCCAGCCCATCAGCCTCGATGTGCTCAAAGAAAAATACCTGAAGCCCGGCGAAGACGGCATTGAAGACCTGTACCGCCGTGTGGCGCGTGCCCTGGCCTCGGTGGAAAAAGAAGACGTGCGCGCCGACTGGGAGCAGCGCTTCCTGGCCAACCTGCACGCCGGTGCCATTGGCGCCGGGCGCATCATGAGCGCCGCCGGTACCGACATCCAGGCCACCCTGATCAACTGCTTCGTGCAGCCCGTGGGCGACTGCATTCAGGGCGTGGACGCCGAGGGCTACCCCGGCATTTACGAAGCGCTGCGCGAAGCGGCCGAAACCATGCGCCGGGGTGGCGGGGTGGGATACGACTTTTCCCGCATCCGCCCCAAGGGCGCCGAGGTCAAGGGCACGCACTCCATGGCTTCGGGCCCGTGCAGTTACATCAACGTGTTCGACCAGAGCTGCTCCACCGTGGAGAGCGCGGGCGCGCGCCGTGGTGCCCAGATGGGCGTGCTGCGCATCGACCACCCCGATGTGCTCGAATTCATCACCGCCAAGCGCACCCCTGGCCGCTGGAACAACTTCAACGTGTCGGTGGGCGTGTCCGACGCGTTCATGGAAGCCCTGGGCAACGACCAGCCCTGGGAACTGGTGCACAAGGCCCGCCCGGGCGCCCCGCTGATCGCCAAGGGTGCTTACCAGCGCGCTGACGGCCAGTGGGTTTACCAGACGATCGCCGCCCGCGAGCTGTGGGATACGGTCATGAAGTCGGCCTACGACTTCGCCGAGCCCGGCATCCTGTTCCTGGACCAGATCCGCAACGACAACAACCTGCGCTACTGCGAGAGCATCGAGGCGACCAATCCCTGCGTCACGGCCGACACCTGGGTCATGACCGAAGACGGTGCGCGCCAGGTGTCCGACCTGATCGGGTGCGACTTCAAAGCCGTGGTGGATGGCCGCAGCTATGCATTGGAGAGCGAGGGCTTTTTCGCGACCGGGGTCAAGCCCGTGCTGCGTTTGCGCACCCGCGAAGGCCACAGCCTGCGCCTGACGGGAGACCACCGCGTGCGCCGCGTGGCGCGCAAGACCCGCTACAGCCTGGAGCTGGACTGGACACCCGCCGAACGTCTGCAGCCGGGCGACGAGATCGTTCTGAACAACCACCACAACCTGCAGGGCTGGGGCGGTGAAGGGTCGCAGGCCGAGGGCTATCTGTTGGGTCTGTTGATCGGTGACGGCACGCTGAAGGCCGACAAGGCCGTGCTGTCGGTCTGGGCGCCCGAGCTGCGCGCTGTGGGCAGCGACACCGTGGCCTACGCCCGCACCGGTGCCGCCGGCATCGTGCAGGCGGCCGAAGCTGCGGCGGCCACCTTGTCGCACCGTGCCGATTTCAAAGGCTTCCAGCGTCCCATGCAAGCCCGTGGCGAGGCGCGTCTGGCCAGCACCGCCTTGCGCGATCTGGCCTTCGCGCTCGGCATGGCGCCGGGTCACAAGACGATCACGCCCGCAATGGAGCAGCAGTCTTCCGACTTCACCGAAGGCCTGCTCTGCGGCCTGTTTGACGCCGATGGTTCCGTGCAGGGCTCGCAAGACAAGGGTGTCAGCGTGCGCCTGTCGCAAAGCGACGCCAGTCTGCTGGCGACCGTCCAGCGCATGCTGCTGCGTCTGGGCATTGTGTCCACGCTGTACACCGAGCGCCGCCCGGCAGCGGTCGCGTCTTTGCCCGATGGCAGGGGTGGCCGTGCCGACTACGCCACCCAGGCACAGCACGAACTCGTCGTCAGTGGCGACAACCTGCGTGTGTACGCCGAGCGCATCGGCTTTGAAGACAGCGACAAGGCCGAGCGCCTGGCGCAAGCGCTGGGAAGCTACAAGCGCAGCCTGAACCGCGAGCGCTTCACCGCCACCGTGGAATCGTTGGTGCCCGATGGCGAGGAAATGGTGTTCGACGTGACCGTGGCAGACGTGCACGCCTTCGACGCCAACGGCCTGGTGGTGCACAACTGCGGTGAGCAACCTCTTCCGCCCTACGGCTGTTGCGACCTCGGCCCGGTCATCCTCACGCGCTTTGTGCGCAACCCGTTTGGCTTTGGTGGCCTGCCAGCGTTCGACTTTGACGCCTTCGAACAAGCCGTGACCACCCAGGTGCGCGCGCTCGACAACGTGCTCGACGTGACCTTCTGGCCGCTGCCCCAGCAGCGCGAAGAGTCGGCCGCCAAGCGCCGCATTGGGGTGGGCTTCACCGGCATGGGCAACACGCTGGCCATGCTGTGCGTGCGCTACGACCGCGACGAAGGGCGTGCCATGGCCGCGCAGATTGCCGAGCGCATGCGCGATGCGGCTTACGCCGCTTCGGTGGCCCTGGCGCAAGAAAAAGGCGCCTTCCCCAAACTGGTGGTAGACGACTACCTGGCCGCCGGCACCTTCGCCAGCCGCCTGCCCGCCGCGCTGCAAAAGCAGATCCGCAAACACGGCATCCGCAACAGCCACCTGCTGTCCATCGCGCCCACCGGCACCGTGAGCCTGGCCTTTGCCGACAACGCATCGAACGGCATCGAGCCGCCGTTTTCCTGGATGTACCGCCGCAAAAAGCGCGAGGCCGACGGCTCCACCAGCGAGTACGCGGTGGAAGACCACGCCTGGCGCCTGTACCGCGAACTCGGTGGCGATGTGAACCAGCTGCCCGAGTATTTTGTGAACGCCCTGGCCATGTCGGCCGGCGACCACATTGCCATGATGCAAGCGGTGCAGCCGTTTGTGGATACCGCCATTTCCAAGACGGTGAACGTCGAGGCCGACTACCCCTACGAAGACTTCAAAGGGCTGTACCAGCAAGCTTGGCGCGCCCACCTCAAGGGCCTGGCGACCTACCGCCCCAACAGCATTCTGGGCTCGGTGCTCGACACCGGCAGCGCCGCCAGCGATGCGGCTGCAGCCGCCGCGTTGGCCGCACCGGCACCGGTGGACCCGATGCGCACCGTGATCGAAAGCCGCCCCAAAGGCGCGCTCTCGGCCGTGGCCGACAAGGTGGAATACTGGACGCAAGAGGGCCACAAAACGCTGTACATCGTGGTGTCGTTCCTGCCGGTGCCTGCGGCCGACGGCGTGGGCACGGTCGAGCGCGCCATCGAGTTCTTCATGCCGGTGGGCCAGAGTGGCGAGTCGCAGCAGTGGATCACCTCCACCATGCGCATGCTGTCGCTGGCCGCGCGCGGCGGCTTCCTGGAGCGCGCCCTGGGCGACATGCGCAAAGTGGCCTGGGACCGCGGCCCGGTGCGCCTGGGCACCTACCAAAAGGCCGACGGCACGCACGTGCCGATGTGGCACGACTCCGAAGTGGCGGCTATCGCGTTTGCGCTGCAAAACATCATTGCGCGGCGCGCCCAGCAGGGTGTGGCGGCGGTGATGCCCGAGCCGGTTGCTGCGTCGGTGGGCACGTTTGCGGGCGTGATGGCCGGCAAAAAATGCCCCGAGTGCGGTGCGCACGCCATGATCCGCAAGGACGGCTGCGACTACTGCACCCAGTGCGGCCACCTCGGCACGTGTGGATAACCCGTCCGCACGCCTGGCGTGATGGGCGTGCGCACAAGCGCACGTTCTGACCGCATGGGTGGCCAGCAACCGGCAGCGGTAAAACGGCATTGAAGGCCGCTACAGCGCCTGCTGCAGCGGCCTTTTTCATGTGCGCCCAGCATGGCGCACGCATCTGCGGGCGCCCGCCTTGCTTCGGGCGCGCGCACGCCATCGTTCATTGGTAGTAGCCCCTTTGCGTTTTCGCCAGGGGGCTTTTTGTCGTCTAATAAAAATGCCTCGGCGGCGCCTATGCGGCGCATTTCGCGAGCCGTGTTTCGATGTCCCGCATGCGCTTTTGCAGGTTGGAAACAACGTGCAGCTTCGGGCGCCGGTGCCTTTGTCAACCCTTTGAGTTTTCATGGATGAAACTTGCAACCGATGCGCGCCCCCACACGGCCTGTGCGGGTTCGTCCGCCCAAGCCGTTCAGGCCGATCAGCTGACGCGAGCGTCGAGGCCGGCGCGGGCGCTTCGTCCTGAGCCGCTCGCTTCGCAGCCCTGGCGCCCGGCGCACCTGCTGCTGGCGCCGCACCGGCTGGGCTTCGCCTTGGCGGTGTTGCTGTTGCTGGTCTCGGGCGTCTGGTGGGCGCTGGTGCAGGTGGACCGGGCAACCGGCGCCCTGGGCCTGGCCTACGCGGTGTCGCCCTCGCTGGGCCATGCTGCGGTCATGACGTTTGGGTTCATTCCCCTCTTTTTCACGGGTTTTCTGTTCACCGCCGGGCCCAAGTGGCTGGGTGTGGACGGGCCTGAAGCCCGCAGGCTGCTGGCACCCTTGCTGCTGCAGGCTGCGGGCTGGCTGGTGTGGCTGCTGGGCATTCACACGGCCTTGTGGCTGAGCCTGGCCGGTGCCGCCGCTGCCCTGCTGGGGCTGGCCTGGGTGGTGGCCTTGTTTGCCCAGCTGGTGGGCCGCAGCACGCTGGATGACCGCCTGCACGCGCGCACCGTGGCGGTGGCGGGCGGTGTGGGCGTGGCCAGTCTGGCGCTGCTGCTGGTGGCGCTGGTTGCCGGTGCGTACGACGTGGCCCATGCCGCGGTGCTCACCGGCCTGTGGGGCTTTGTGGTGGTCACCTACCTGGTGGTGGCGCATCGCATGATCCCGTTCTTCACCTCCAGCGCCGTGCCCATGATCGATGTGTGGCGCCCGTTCTGGGTGCTGTGGATGCTGCTGGGTGCGGTGGCGCTGGAAATGGCCGCCATCTGGGTGCCGCTGGTCCTGTCCTGGATGGACGAGCCCGCCGGGCGGGGTGGCCGCGCCTGGATGCTGGGCCTGGGCTTGCTGCAGCTGGCCGCGGGCAGTGTCATTTTGTGGCTGGCCTTTGTGTGGGGTCTGGTGCAGAGCCTGAGCATCCGGCTGCTGGCCATGCTGCACCTGGGTTTTTTGTGGCTGGGTGTGTCGTTTGTGCTGGCCGGCGCTTCGCAGCTGCTGGGCCTGCGGCTGGGCACACCGGTGCTGGGCCTGGGCGCGCTGCACGCGCTCACCATGGGTTGCCTCGGGTCGCTCATGCTGGCCATGGTCACGCGGGTGTCGTGCGGCCACAGCGGCCGCACCCTGGTGGCGGACAACCTGGTGTGGGCACTGTTCTGGCTGTTGCAACTCGCGGTGCTGCTGCGCATTGGCGCCGCGCTGAACCAGGCGCCGACCTGGCTGATCATGATGGCGGCCCTGCTGTGGGCCGGTGTCATGGCGGTGTGGGGTGTGCGCCTGCTGGGCTGGTATGGCCGCCAGCGAGCCGATGGCCGTCCCGGTTGAACCCCAACGAGCGTCCCATGTTCATAACCGAATGCAACTTCCCCGCGCTGGAACAGCCCGCCAACGACTGGCCTGCGGTGGCCGGCGAGCTGATCCAGGCCCGCCAGACCGTGCTGCCCAAGCGCCTGATCGGCCCTGGCCCCGACGCCGCGCAGCAGCACACCATATTGGCTGCGGCTGCGGCTGCTCCCGACCATGGCCAGCTGCTGCCCTGGCGCTTCATTGCCGTGCCCGATGCGCAGCGCGAGCGCCTGGCCGAGGTGTTTGGCCAAGCCCTGCTGGAGCGCGACGCCGGCGCCACGCCCGAGCAGGTGGCGCAAGCGCGCGAAAAAGCCCACCGCGCGCCCTGGCTGATGCTGGTGGTGGTGGACGGCCTGCGCGGCGACCCCGCCGTGGACTTGGCCGAGCGCATGTTGTCGGCCGGCTGCGCGGTGCAAAACGCACTGCTGATGGCCACCGCGCTGGGTTTTGGCTCGGCCCTGACCAGCGGCAAAGCTTTGAAATCGACCAGCTTGCGGACCCTGTTTGGCCTGCACGACGGCGAGCACGCGCTGTGCTTTGTCAGCGTCGGCACGGTGCGCGCGCGCAAGCCCGCCCGGGTGCGGCCCGCCGTGGCCGAGTTCCTGAGCACCCTGGGCGATCCGCCCGCCCCGCGTTGAACCTTCCTTCTTTTTGACACAGCCACCCATGAACATTGCCACCTTTGACGACCTGCTGAGCGCCGCACGCGCCCAGCCCCTGCCGCAGCGTCTGCTGTTGGTGTTTGCCGGCATCGAGCTGCCCGACGACGCCACCCCCGCCGAGCGCGCCGGTTTTGAACGCGGCGAGGGCGGTGCGCTGGTGCCGCAGATGTGCGTGGACAAAACGCCCGAAGAGCTCACCTCGTTTGACCAGCTCAAGCAGGAAGCCAGCCAGATGGGCCCCGCCTGGGGCATGGTGTTTGCCGCCGCCCTGTCGGGCAAGGCGGGCCGTGCACCCAGCAGCGAGGACGCCGAAAAACCCTTGCAGGACATGGTGGAAGCCATCCGCATGGGCCAGCTGCAGGCCTTCATTCCCTTCAACCCGCAGGGCGAAGCGGTGCAGCTCGGCTGAATTTTCAGGGGACAGCCAACCATGGCCACATCCATCCCGCTGAGCCAGATCACGCTGCCCGGCCACCGCGCGCCGGGTGCGGGTTTTGAGGCGCCGTTCGAGATGCTCGACGCTTGCCACGAGCGCGTGCACCGCATGCTGGCCCTGCTGGCCAGGCTGCAGCAACACGCAGGGGTGCATGGCTGGAGCGAGCAGATTGGCCAGGCGGCGGTGGACGTGATGCGCTACTTTGACCAGGCCGCGCCGCACCACCACGACGACGAAGAGCGGCACGTGTTCCCACCGCTGCTGGCCGGCTCCGACCCGGTGCTGCACACCATGGTGCAGCGGCTCCAGCAAGACCACCGCGACATGGAGGCGACCTGGGCGCAGGTGCGCGAGGTGCTGGCTTTCGTGACCCAGCCGCCACCGGCGGGTTGGCGCGATTTCACGCCAGAGCAAACGGCGCTGCTCAACCACTTTGCGGGCCTGTACCAGCGCCATATCGACGACGAAGACGGCATCGTCTACCCCGTTGCTCAGGCCCAGCTCTCTGCGCAAGCGCTTCAGGCCATGGGTGCAGACATGATGCGCAGACGGGGCGTGTAGCCCCGCCAAGGCTTACTGCCCGGCCGTCACCGATGGCAGCCAGGTGGAGAGTTCGGGCACGGCCGCAATCAGCACCAGCGTGAGCATCACCGCCACCAGGAACGGCACCGTGGCCTTGAACAGTGGGCCCATGCGGATGTTGGCCTGCACCATGGCGATGTAGAGGCCCGGGCCCACCGGCGGCGTGACCAGACCGATCACTGTGGCCACCGTGCACACCACGCCGAAGTGGATCGGGTCGATGCCCAAGGTGTTCACCACCGGCATCAACAGCGGCACCACCACGATCAGCACGCTGATGCTTTCCAGAAACATGCCCAGCACCAGCAGCATCGCGATCACCAGCAGCAGGAACACGAAGGGCGATTGCGTGAGGCCCTGCATGTACTCCACCACCAGGTCGGGCACGCCCTGAAAGGCGAGCACCCAGCTCAGCACCGAGGCTGCGGCGATCAGGCCGGTGATGGTGGCGGTGTTGGTGGCCACGCCCAGCAAGATGCCGCCGAGGTCGCGAACCTTGATCTCGCGGTACACAAAACCCAGCGCCAGCGAAATGATGGCCGCCACCGCACCCGATTCGGTGGGCGTCATCACGCCCAGCATGATGCCGGCGATGACCACCACCGGAATCACGGCCGGCACCAGGCCTTCGAGCAGCACCTTGACCGACTTGGAGCGCTCACTCTTGGCGCCTGCCGGCAAGCCGGGGCCGAACACGCTGTGCAGAAAGATCACCAGCGCCAGCGCCGCCACGATCAGCAGACCGGGCACGATGCCGGCGATGAACAGCGGAGCGATGGGCTGCACCGCCACCACGCCGTAAATGATCATCAGCATGGACGGCGGGATGATGGGCCCCAGCAGCCCGGAGGTGACCGTGACCGCGCCCGAGAACGCGCGGTTGTAGCCCATGCGCTCCATGGCCGGAATCATGACCTTGCTCATGACGCCGATTTGCGCCACCGCGGAGCCCAGAATGGACGCGGCCATGGCGTTGGTGAACAGGTTGGCGTAGGCCAGGCCGCCCTTGAGGTTGCCCACCAGCACTTCGGCCACGGCAATCAGGCGCTGCGTCAGGCCGGCCTTGTTCATGATCTCACCCACCAGCAAAAACAGCGGGATCGCCAGCAGACTGTTGATTTCCAGCGCGCCGTAAAACTGGATCGGCACCGAGTCGTACAACACCGCCAGGTCGTTGGTGGCCATGAAGGCCAGCGCGCCCGCCAGGATGGCGCCCACAATGGGCAGGCCGGCAAACAGCAGGCCAAAGAAAACGATCAGGGTGATCATGCGGCGGCTCCTTTGAGCAGAGCGCGCGCGTGGCGCAAGATGGCGGCGAACTGGTGAAAGGCCATGCAGGCCATGGCCAGCGGCAGGGCCGCATAGTTGTACCAGCGCGGCAGCTGGGTGGTGGCACCCAGTTCCATGCGCACCTCGGGCCGGTTGACCCATTCCCAACCCAGCACCGCCAGGAACAGCAGCAGCGCCAGCAGCACCGCACCCAGCACGGTCATCAGGGCGTGGCGGGCACGCTCGGGCAAGGCGGCGGGCAAAAAGTCAATGCTCACCAGTTGGCCGCCCTGCACCAGCAGCGACAGGCCAAAAAGGGTCACGAAAACGAGCAGCTGGACCGAAATTTCTTCGGCCCAGAAAATCGGTGCACTGAAGAAATAGCGCATCACCACCTGGGTCATCATGATGCCGGCAATGCCCGCGGTCAGCGCGATCACGGCGCCGCGTTCCAGCTGCATCAGCCAGCGGTCCAGGGTTTGTATGGGGGCGTACAGGGGCATGGTCGCTCTCAGGTTGAGATGATCAAAAGCAGACAGGCCCTTGGCGGGCGCTGTCTGCAGTTCGGTGGCCGAAGAGGGCCTGTTTACAGGTCTTTGGACTGCTTGTAGAAGGCCGCAATCAGCGGGTTCTTGCTGGTGTACTTGTCGCGGATCGGGCCGGCCACTTTCTGGAACGAGGCGATGTCGGCGTTGACCACCTTGGCGCCGTCGGCCTTGGCCTTCACCAGGTTGCTGGCGTCGGCGTCAATGGCGGTCTTGAAGCCCCACTGCTCGGCGTCGGTCACCACCTTGATGATCATGGCGCGCTCGGCGTCGCTGCGCGTGGCCAGCCATTTTTTGGACACCACGATCACGGCCGGGAAGGCCATGTGGTTGGTCAGCGTCAGGTTGGGCGCCTGCTGGTGAAACTTCAGGCCCACCAGCGCGTCCAGATCCACGTCCACGGCGTCCAGCAGTTTGGTGGTCAGCGACGGCGCCACTTCCGACAGCGGCATGGCGGTAGGGGCAGCGCCGTTGGCTTGCCACCAGTCGTTGTAAATGGGGCTGGGGAAGGAGCGTATCTTTTTGTTGGCCAGGTCTTTGGCCGATGCCACGGGCTGCAGCGACAACACATGGCGCATGCCGGCGAAGGTGTAGCCCAGGCCCACCAGACCGTGCTGGTCCAGGCGCTTGAGCATTTCTTTGGCGGCCGGCGTGCTGGCGGCGCGGGTGGCGTGGGCCACGTCCTTGAAGACATAGGGCAGCGACCACGCCAGGAAGGACTCTTCGCGGTTGGACAGGCCGCCCACGGTGAACACGCCGAACTGCTGCGCCCCGGCCTGCATCAGGTTGATCATCTGGGCTTCGTTGCCCAGCTTTTGCAGCGGGCTCACCGCCACTTTCATCTTGCCGCCCGAGGCTTTTTCCAGGTCGGTGGCGATCTTTTCAGACACCTGGTGCCACACATGCGTGGGCGGTGTGATGTGGCCGAGCTTCAGGGTCTGGGCACTGGCGCCGCTGGCCACGGCGGTGAGCGTAAGGGCGGCTGCGAGGCCGCGCAGGGTCTGGGTAAATGTCATGGGTTTCATGGGAACGGGCGGGACAAAGCAGCGGCCTCGGCGCGCGTGGCGCCAAAGCCTGCTGCGGGTTAAAAAAGGATGGCTGGAAGGGGTTCAGGCCGCGTCGGGTTGCGCGGCCGGGGCTGCGCGTTTGAACGCGTCGAGCTCGCTGCAAGCCCGATCAATGGCACTGATGAGCGGCCAGCGCGCCAGGTCCACCTTGAAGCGGCGTGCGCTTTCCACCTGGGGAATCAGGTACACGTCGGCCACGGTGGGCGCGTGGCCAAAGCTGAACGCGCCACGCGCCGGGTCGGCTCCCAGCAGTGCCTCGTAGGCGTCAAAACCGGCGCTGATCCAGGTGGCGCACCAGGCGTTCACCGTGACTTCGTCGGCGTTGAACTGCTTGCGCAGCGCTTCCAGAATGCGGCGGTTGTTGATGGGGTGGATGTCGCAACCCACGATGGCCGCGAGCGCCCGCACGCGCGCCCGCTCGCTGGCGCCGGCGGGCAGCAGCGCGGGCGCAGGGTGCGTTTCTTCCAGCCACTCGATGATGGCGGGCGACTGGATCAGCACCTCGCCGTTGTCCAGCTCCAGCGCCGGCACCAGCATCTGCGGGTTGACCGCTTTGAAGGCGTCTTTCAGATGCTCTTCCTTGCCCAGGTGCACCGCCAGGTACTCGGCGCTCAGGTCCTTGAGGTTGAGCGCAATGCGAAGGCGATGCGATGTGCCGCTGCGCCAGAAGTTGTAGAGCTTCATTCGGCAGGGCCCACCGTCAGCGCAACCTCGGCCACGCCTTCCACACGGCCGGTGATCTTGTCACCCGCCACCACCGCGCCCACGCCCTCGGGGGTGCCGGTGTAGATCAGGTCGCCGGGTTGCAGGTGATAGAACAGCGACAGGTCGGCAATGATTTCGCGGATGTTCCAGATCAGCTTGTTCACGTCGGACGATTGCCTGGTGGTGCCGTTGACTTCCAGCGCAATCGCGCCGTGTTCGATGATCCGGCCTTCCATGGGCACGATCTCGGAACACACCGACGACTGCTCCACGTCTTTGCCCAGATCCCAGGGGCGGCCCTTGTCGCGCGCGACCAGTTGCAGATCGCGGCGTGTCATGTCCAGGCCAGCGGCGTAGCCGTAGATCACGGTGTGCGCGTCTTCGGCCTTCACGCGGAAACCGGCCTTGCCGATGGCCACCACCAACTCCATTTCGAAGTGGTAGTTTTTGGTCTCGGGCGGGTAGGCCACGGTTGCGCCCGAGGGCGTGAGCGTTTGCGGCGCCTTGGTGAAGTAGAACGGGCGCTCGACCGATTTGTCCACCGGCTTGCCCATTTCCACCGCGTGCGCGTGGTAGTTGCGGCCGACGAAGAACAGGCGGTTGATGGGGAACTGCTCGTCCTTGCCACGGATGGCGACGGACTGCACGGCGGGTGGGGTGAAGAGGTATTGGGTCATGGTCAAAGAAGGAGAGGGGTCGAAGTGAAATGTCTTGAACCGGGAGCACCGCGGAACCGGCTTTGCCGGGCCGCTGGAGTGGCCCCCTGGGGGGTGGTGCGCCAGGTGCGGGGTTGGGTTATCTCGTCTCGTACACGCCCAGCTTGCGGTGCAGCGGTGACTCATCGGCGATGAAGACAAACGCAGGCTCTTCAGCCGAACGGTTCTTCAGCGTCACAGCTTCGTAACCCGGGGTGCAGCAGGTGTCGGCCTCCACCAGCGGGAAGGTTTTGTCCAGCACCGCCACGTCCACAGCACCTTCAATCAGGTGGAACACCTGCGAGGGTGAGCGCGCCGGTAACGAGAGGGTCTGGCCGGGCTTGAGCATCAGTGCGTAGAAGCCGAGGATGTTCTCGGCGTCGTCGCCGGTTTCCGGGTTCACGTAGGTCACCTGCACGCAGTCCAGGTCAGGCTCGTTCGCCGCCATGGCCACGAGCGCGGCGCGCGTATCCACCCAGGGGTAGCGCAGCATGGGGTAGCGCTTGTCGCTGCGGTGGAACATGGTGGTGGGCACCACGCCAGCGCGGGTCCAGGCGCGGTCGCCGCTGCCTTGCTTCACGGTCTGGCGTGCGCCATCGACGTGGTAGCTGGCCTCCATGTAATACACCAGTGGCAGGTCCAGCACGTCGAGCCAGACCACCGGGTCTTTGCCGTCGTGGCCATGCTCGTGCCACAGGCCGGTGGGCGTCAGGATCAGATCGCCGCGGCTCATCGGGCACTTCTCGCCGTCCACCGTGGTGTAGGCACCTTCGCCTTCCACAATCATGCGCACCGCGTTGGGCGTGTGTCGGTGGCTGGGCGCCCACTCGCCGGGCAGCAGCAACTGCATGCCCAGGTACATGGCCGGGCTGGCCTTCATGTTTTCCAGGCCGTGGCCGGGGTTGGCGAGCACCAGCACCCTGCGCTCGGCTTTTTCAATGGGCGTGAGCTCGCCGGCCTTCAGCAGCAGTGGCTTCAGCGAGGCGTAAGGCCAGTGCGTGGCCAGGGTGGCGCGTGTCGGCACCCTGGGCGGCAGCACGGCACGCAGGCTGGGCCACAGCGGTACCAGGTTCAGCGCCTTGAGGTCGTCGCGGTAGTCTTGCGGCAGGTCTTCGAGTCTTCCGAGTTCTTGGCTCATGGGGTTTCTCCTTGTGGTTAGCCTTGCTGGAGGCAATTCGTCACGTTCCAGCTGTAGAGCCATTCGATGGCGTCATAAAAGCGATCTTGCGAACGGCCTTTCCACAGGCTGTTGCGGATCAGCCGCTCCACGCCGGCAGCGTGGTACAGGCGGCCCATTTCGCGGCCGCTGAGCACAATGCGCGCGGTGCGGGTCACGCGGTTTTTCTGGTAGAGCTGCAGTGCAGCGTCCCAGTCCTTGTTCGTCACGCGCAGGGCTTCGCCCAGCGTGACCGCGTCTTCCATCGCCATGCAGGCGCCCTGCGCCATGTACTGCGTGGTGGGGTGGGCAGCGTCGCCCAGGATGGTGGCTCGGCCGAAGACCCAGGTGTCGATCGGCTCGCGGTCGGCGGTGGCCCAGCGCTTCCAGGTCTTGGGCAGTTCGATCAACTGGCGCGCCTTGGGGCTGATGCCCTGGAAGTAGCTCTCCACTTCTTCCTTGCTGCCGTCGGTCACGCCCCACGTTTCCTGCTGCCGGCTGTGGAAGGTCACGACCACGTTGTATTGCTCGCCGCCACGCAGGGGGTAGTGCACCAGGTGGCACTTGGGGCCAGCCCACAGACTGGCTGCGTTCCAGCGCAGATTTTCCGGGAAGTCGGCCTTTTCGACCACCGCACGGTACACCACGTGGCCGGTCACGCGGGGTGGGTCGTTCACGTACTGCGCACGAACCACCGACTTGCCACCGTCGGCGCCGATGAGCGCCTGACCCGTCCAGCGCTTACCGTTCTGGTCGATGGCGGTCACGGTCTGGGTCGCTGCGTCCTGCTCGATTTTATCGATGCGGGTGTTGGTGAAGAACTCGATCCGGCCGGTTTCGACCGCGCCTTCAAGCAGCGAGCCATGGATGTCGGCGCGGTGAATCACGGCGTAAGGGTTGCCAAAGCGCTGGCGGAACGCTTCGCCGGTCTCGATCTTGCCGACCTGGTACTCGTCGATGGCGTCGTGCATCACCATGTAGTCGGTGTAGACGGCACGGCCACGCGCCTTGTCGCCGATACCCAGTGCGTCGAACGCATGGAAAGCATTCGGGCCGAGTTGGATGCCGGCACCGATTTCCCCAATCTCGGGCGCCTGCTCGAATACCTGCACTTTGAAACCCTGGCGCACCAAAGCGAGGGCAGCGGCCAAGCCGCCAATGCCACCACCGGCTACCAACACGGGAAGATCGGACTGCACGTTGCTCATGGGGTTCTCCAGTTAAAACTTTGTGCACATATCATCAGTACACTCACTATAAGTGTAGTGTTAGTATGGAATTTTGAAAAGTGCGGGTTTACCCTTATTTTGTTTGTCATGAAAAAAGACCCAGCCTCCCGCGTCGACATCGACTTGCAGCCCGGCCACGCCATTCGACGGTTGCACCAGATTTCGGTCGGCGTCTTTCTGCAGGAAGCGGGCGATCTGGGCATCACACCCGTACAGTACGCCGCTTTGCAGACGGTCGGCAACCAGCCCGGGATTGACCAGCGCACCCTGGCCCGCAACATTGCGCTGGACGCATCCACCACCGGCGGCGTGGTCGACCGACTGGAAGCCCGTGGCTGGCTGGAGCGCAAGACATCCACCGAAGACCGGCGTGCCCGTCAGTTGGCGCTCACGCTGTCAGGCGAGCAGGCCTTGCGCGAGGCGGTGCCGGTGATGCTGCGCGCCCAGGAGCAAATACTGGCGCCCCTGAGCGAAAGCCAGCGCACCACCTTCATGGCGTTGTTGCAGGTGCTTGTGACCCAAAACAACGAACTCAGCCGCGCGCCGAGCGAGGCGACGGGCAAATTGAACATGGACAGCGACAAGTTCCGGCTTGCTCGCGGTGCCTGAGTGCTGGGAGTGTTTCGGACTTGGAGCGCCGAGAGGCGAAAACCGGCTCCTGCGCGGACGGCTTTCGCCCGATTCGCAGGCCCATAGCCCCGCCAAGGGTCAAGAAACGGGTGAAAAATGGACCGCTGAGGTCGATCTGTAGCCGGCGATTTCCGAGCCCGACAGGCGCCCAGTTCGAAATGGCAGCCGGGCGGCGTGGGTGCGTAGATGGACGGATTGCCGTGCGAGGTGGATCCGCCTGGATGTTTGGGAGCGTGGCGGCGCCTGAGCGGCAGGCACAGCCACGGAACCCGGGGGCACTGAGGTCCGGGAATCCTGGGCCCATTCGGCCGAGGTCTGCTCGTACAGGCGATGAGCAAATCGAAGCGGCATCCGGTGGGCTTGATGCCAAATTTTTTGAGTGCCGACCCGCCACCGAGGACGCGGGCCGGCATGTTTTGCGTGCCATCCAGGACGCATCACGAACCCCGAAGCGGCGCCCTCCGGTGCTCCCCATGTCGCGCTGGTGCGGCCAGGGTTTTGTGTGATCGGTTATCGTATATACCCTTCTTGTCGCAGGGGTGTGCCAGTGGCTCACGCCCCTCGCCCACCGACCCCATTCAACAGGAGTGCAGTTTCCATGGATCGTCGTTCCCTGATCAAAAATACCGGCATTGCGGGCGTTCTGGCAGCTGGCATTGCGCCGGCTGTGCATGCGCAAGCCGCCGTCCGCTGGCGCCTGGCTTCCAGCTTTCCCAAGTCGCTGCCGACCATCTTCGGCTCCGCCGAGAAATTTTCTGAAACCGTCAAGGCCCTGTCGGGTGGGCGGTTCGAGGTATCCGTGCATGCGGCCGGCGAGTTGGTGCCCGCCTTCGGTGTGGTGGATGCCATCCAGGGGGACACCATCGAAATGGCGCAGACCGCGCCCTACTATTTCACCGGCAAAGACCCCATCTTCGCCTTTGGTTGCGCGGTGCCCTTTGGTCTGACCGCACGCCACATGGACGCCTGGATGGAGCACGGCAATGGCCGCAAGCTGATGGATGCGTTCTACGCGAAGTACAACATCGCCTCCATGAGCAGCGGCAACACCGGCACCCAGATGGGCGGCTGGTACCGCAAGGAGATCAAGACCGTGGCCGACCTGAAGGGCCTGAAGATGCGTCTGGGCGGCGGCCTGTTTGGTGAAACCATGGCCAAGCTGGGCGTGGTGGCGCAAAACCTGCCGGCTGGCGAGGTGTACCAGGCCCTTGAAAAAGGCACGCTGGATGCCACCGAATTCGTTGGTCCGGCCGATGACGAGAAGCTGGGCTTCAACAAGGTCGCGCCCTTTTACTACTACCCTGGCTGGTGGGAAGGCGGTGCCGAGCTGGAATTCTTCATCAACAAGAAGGCTTTCGACGCCCTGTCGTCCGAGAACAAGGCCATCGTGCGGGCCGCGGGTGCCGTGGCCGCGCGCGACATGACCGCCAAGTACGATGCGCTGAATCCGGCGGCGCTCAAGCGCCTGGTGGCTGCGGGCACCAAGCTCAAGCCCTTCTCCAAAGACCTGATGGACGCTGGCTTCAAGACGGCGATGTCGGTGTTCGCCGAGCACGAGGCCAAGTCGCCCGAGTTCAAGAAGATCCACCAGGACATGCGTGCCTTCCAGCGCGATCAGATTCTGTGGAGCCGGTTCTCTGAGTGGCGTTACGACAACTACATTGCTGGCGTGAAAATTTAAGCTCAAATGCCCCAGCCACCTCGTGTGGTGTTGCCAAAGCCGCCCTCGGGCGGCTTTGGCATTTCAGCTGCCTGCCAGGGCGGTACGCCTGCGGGTGCTCAGAAGGAACCCAGGGTGCTGCCCAGCACCACCACCACCACCAGCGCCAGCACCGGAATGGCCACGGCCACTACAAAAATATCGGCGTAGGCCTGGCGGTGGCTCAGGCCGCAAATGCCCAGCAGCGTGATGACCGCGCCGTTGTGCGGCAGCGAATCCAGCCCGCCGGTGGCGATGGCGGTCACGCGGTGCAGCAGATCGGGCGCAATGCCGGCGGCCTGGCCCATGGCCAGCCAGGTCTCGCCCAGGGTTTGCAGGGCAATGCTCATGCCGCCCGACGCCGAGCCGGTGATGCCCGCCAAGATGTTGACCGCGATCGACACCGACACCAGCGGGTTGCCCGGTGCAATGGCCAGCACAGCGTCGCGGATGATGGCAAACCCCGCCAGTGACGCGATGACCGCCCCAAAGCCCACCTGCGACGCAGTGTTCAGCAGCGGCAGCACCGAGCTGCTGGCGCCTTGCTCCAGCGTGTGGCTCAAGCGGGGCAGGTGTGGGCGCTGCAGCACCACCAGCAGCACAATGGCCGCCGTCAGCGCGGCGATGACGGCCCAGATGCCGCGCACGTTGCCAATGGCCGTGGCGCCAAAGCGCGGCTCGGCCAGGTAGGCGGTGTCCAGTGCGGGCAGCAGCCAGGTGGCCAGCAGGTAGTTCAAGGCAATCACCAGCACCACCGGCGCAATGGCGCGGGCAAACGCGCGGCCGTTGAAGCGAGCCACTGGAGCGGCGGCGGGTGGCGCTGCAGGTGCCGCTTGGGTTGCCGCCGTGGGTGCGGCCGAACCCGGGTCGCTGGGCGCTGCGGGCTCGTCGTGTTCACCGTAGCCTTCGCCCCGGGCGGTGGCGGTGGCCGCGCGGCGCACCAGCCACAGCGTACCCAGTACCAGCATCACGGCACCCCCGATCAGGCCCAGCCCAGGTGCGGCAAACGGCGTGGTGCCGAAGAAGGGCATGGGGATGGCGTTTTGAATCGCTGGCGTGCCGGGCAGCGCCGTCATGGTGAAGGTGAAGGCGCCCAGCGCAATGGTGCCGGGGATCAGCCGCTTGGGCAGGTCGGCCTGGCGAAACAGCGCTGCCGCAATGGGGTACACCGCAAACGCCACCACGAACAGGGAAACCCCGCCATACGTGAGCACCGCACAGGCCAGCACAATGGCCAGAATGGCGCGCTGCGCGCCCAGCCAGGCCACGATGGCGTTCGCAACGACGCGCGCCGCACCCGAGGCCTCCATGAGTTTGCCAAACACGGCGCCGAGCAAAAACAGCGGAAAGAACGCGATCACAAAACCGCCCAGCGCCGGCATGAACACCTGCGTATAGCTGGCCAGCAGCGGTGCCTGAGGGCTGAACAGGGTGGCCAGTAACGCCATGAGCGGCGCCAGCAGCAGCACGCTCACGCCGCGGTAGGCCAGTGCCATCAGCAGCACCAGCGCCAACACAATGCCTGCGATGCTGGTCATGGTGCGAGCACCTGTGCCAGGTCGTAGCTGCTGGCCTGGTCTATGTTGGCACCGTGCTGTTCCAGCCACTGCCCGGCTGCGGCGCGGCCCAGCCCGTGCAGTTCGAGCAAAAAGCTCCATTGCGTGTTGCTCTTGCTCGCCGCGCCCAGGTCCCTCAGCGAGGCGCCGCCGTCGATCAGGTGCACGCGCAGCGCCTCCAAGCGTTGAAACAGCGGGTTGCGGTACTGATGCCCCGGTCGGCCTTCGTCTTCAATCAGCTGTTTGAGCAGCGCAATCGTGCGCATCTCTTTCAGCAGGCTGGCGTTGAACGTCACCTCGCTGATGCGCTCCAGAATGTCGCTGGCGCGGGTGGGCAGGTCGGCGCGCTCGATCGGGTTGATCTGCACCAGCAGCAGGTCGTCCGCGGCGCTTTGCGTGATCAGTGGCATGAGCGACGGGTTGCCCGCGTAGCCACCGTCCCAGTAGGCTTCGCCATCAATTTCCACCGCCTGAAAGAGCAGTGGCAGGCAGGCCGATGCCAGCACCATGTCGGGCGTGAGGCCGTGCTGGTCAAACACTTTCAGCGCACCGGTGCGCACCTGCGTGGCGGCAATGAACAGCTGCGTCTTGTCGCAGCGGCAGACCCGTTCGAAGTCGACTGTATCCAGCAGAATCTGGCGCAGCGGGTTCAGGTTGAGCGGGTTGAGCTGGTAGGGTGAGAGCTGGCTGCCCATTGCGCTGGCGACTTGTTGCCACGGTCCCATCCAGGGCGCCATCCAGGCTGCGGCCGACCCCATCAGGCCGCCCAGCGGGCTGCTTTGCATGTGGTGAAACGGTGAAAGCTCGGCCACCCGCTGCCAAAACCGCCGCAGCGTGGCGCGTGCGCCCTCGCGACCACCGTCCATCAGGCCCGCCGCCAGTGCCACCGCGTTCATGGCGCCTGCGCTGGTGCCGCTCACAGCCGCGATCTCCAGCCACTCCTCTTCCAGCAGCCGGTCGAGCACGCCCCAGGTGAAGGCGCCGTGCGAGCCGCCGCCTTGCAGGGCCAGATCCAGCTGCAGTTTGGCGCCAGCCGCGCGGGCTGGGGCGGTTGGTGTGCGTGTGCGGGTCGGGCGTTTCATGGGCGGTGGTCCTGCGGAAGTGGTGGGTAAGTTCTATTGTGCACTGCAGCATATTGTGGGGCAAGGGGTGCGCCCCGCTGGGCCACGCAGGTCCCCATCCCGATCTTCCCGCGTGGGGGAGGGGACCCAGCGCGGTGGTCGCTCAGGGGCTGCGGCCTCCGCCGGCTTCTGCCACCGTCTGGCCGTCGCTCAGGTGGTCAGACGGCTTGGCGGTGGCGATGATCTTCTCGTCGTGCGTCACACGCTGAGGGCCCTTGGCGCGTGTTGCGCCATCTGGTTCAGGATGCGCGCCACGCCCAGTGCACGCGCGCAATCGACACGCCCTGCTGCTCGCCGCCCGAAAGCGGCGACGGCTTAGCCTGGGTGCGGTGCAACACGTCCAGCGCGGTCAGCAGTTCCAGCGCGCGTTCGTGGGCTTTCGCGTTCGGCATGCCGGCCAGCATCGGCCGCAGGGCCACGTTGTCGGTCACGTCCGGGAATGGAGCGGCGCAGGGCGCCGGAACACAAAACCGATGCGGTCGCGCCGCAGTTCGCGCAGGCCGCGCGCGATCCAGCCGGTGCCGTCAATGACACGGTGGCCCAGCGCCTTCTTGCCCCCCGGGGGGCGATGATGGCGCCCAGGCATTTCGGCAGCGTGCTCTGGCCCGCGCCCGATCACTGTGGCCGGGCTGCGGTGGGCCGCCGGCGCCGGGGCAAATGTCCGTAGCGAAGCATCAGATCGCGACGAAGAGCAGCACCCAGGAAACGCTCACGATGAGCACCGGCGCTGGCCGCTGGGGCGCCCGCCAGATGGCTCTCACGATGAGCAGGTTGTAAGGCAGCGGCGACAGGTGCGCCAGCAACACCCAGGGCGTGGACACGTTTTGTGAAAGAAGTACCAAAGCCGTGCCGGTCATCAGCACATTCAAGCCCGTACCAATCAGCAGCAGATCACGCCAGAACAGGGTGGGCCAATTGATGTGGCCGTGCCACCGTCGTGCAATAAAGTCGTTCACGGGTTGTGTTGGTGGTGGGTCAGCAAACTGTTTGTACGTAGTCCAGCAACCAACGCATCTGGGTGGCCTCGGTCCAGGATGCACCTTCCAGCAACGTGTGGCCTGGGCCATCCACATTCTTCGGCGCTATGTGCACGCGGTAGCTTTCGCTGCCGGTGCTTTTCTCGACGGTGGATTCGGCCTCACGCAGCGGCGTCCTCTGTGTATTGTTGTGCTTGGATCCATCGAGCGTCTGGATTTCGAGAACGCAGGCATTCAGCAACACGAAGCGGGTCTCATGGGAAAGGTGCTTGGCCTGCCCAATCTGGTTCATCGCATCCAGGGATGCCTGTTGGCTCATGCCGTAGGCCAGATGCAGCGTATCGCCTTTGCCGGAATAGCCTTCTGAGCAGCCGGTCAGCGCCAGGCAGGCGGCTGCGGCGGTGGCCAGCGCCCAGGACCGCGTCCAGGTCATGGGTTGGCCGATTCGTCGGTGCTCTCCGGCGCACTGGGGTCCATGCGGGTGGCCAGCACTTTGTCGATGGTTCGGCCGTCCATGTCAACAATTTCAAAGCGCCACTGTTCCCACTCCACCTTGTCACCTTCTTTGGGCAGGCGACCGGTCAGCAGCATCATGAGGCCGCTGAGCGTGTGGTAGCGACCGCGTTCTTCGTCCGGCACCGTGTCCAGTGCCAGCCGGTCTTTCAGTTCGGGCACAGGAATGTGGCCGTCCAGCAGCCATGAACCGTCGTCGCGCTGCACCGCCCAGGAGGTTTCGGGGTCGCGCGGGCTGAACTCGCCCGTAATGGCCTCAATCAGATCCTGCAGCGTGACGATGCCCTGTACCTCGCCGTATTCGTCGATCACAAACGCCATCTGCCCGCCCGACTGACGAAAGTTGTCCAGCAGCTCCATGCCCGTGATGGTTTCGGGGACATACAGCGGATCTTGCAGCGGCTGGTTGGCCAGTTCGCGATCACCCCCGCGCAGCGCCTGGGACAGCCACTTGCGCGCGTTCACCACGCCCGACACGTCATTCAGACCGCCGCGAACCACGGGGAATCGCGCATGGTCAGAGGCTTCCACTCGCGCCATGTTCTCCTCAAAGCTCTGCTCCAGGTCCAGTGTCACCACGTCGCTGCGCGGCACCATGAGCGAGCCAATTTGCCGGTCATCCAGCCGAAACACATTGCGCACCATCGCGTGTTCGTGCGATTCAATCACCCCGGCGCTGGTGCCCTCGGCCAGCATGGCGTGAATCTCCTCCTCGGTCACCGCGTTGGCGTTGCCCTGTTTGATGCCCAGCAGGCGCAGCAGGCCTTTGGTGGAGATGGACAGCAGCACCACAAACGGTTTCGTTGCAATAGCCAGCCAGTTGATGGGGCGGGCCACCAGCCGCGCCAGCAGCTCCGGGTTGGACTGCCCGATGCGCTTGGGCACGAGCTCGCCCACCACGATAGAAAAGTAGGTGATCAGCACCACCACCAGGCCCGTGGCGACCAGCTGGCTGGAGGCCTCTGACATGCCCGCGGTGCTCAGCCAGATGGCCAGAGGTGCGGCCAGAGCCGCTTCACCCACGATGCCGTTGAGTACGCCAATGGATGTGATGCCAATTTGGATGGTCGACAGGAAGCGCGTAGGGTCTTCGCCCAGCTTGATGGCTGCAGCCGCAGCGCGGTCACCTTCGTCCACGAGTTTTTGCAGTCGCACTTTGCGTGCTGTAACCAGCGCCAGCTCAGACATGGCAAACAAGCCATTGAGCAAAATGAGCGCGAAAAGTAAGGCGATTTCCATGATGGACAGGTGGTGAAAAAGAGAAGCGCCCGCAGCACAGGAGGGCAGGTGAAAAAAACGGGGGGCCGGCAGGCGCGTGGGCGCTGCAGAGACGGTCAGGCTCGTGTCGTGTGCTGCGGGGGGCGGTCTCGAACCCACGGGATCGGGTCTTCCCGGCTCCTGAACAACCATGGCGTCGCCGGCCATGTCGTGTGGGGCACCGCCATCACCAGCGCTGGCTGCACCGGGCCATCGGGCAGGTCGGGTGCATCGTCTGTCAGGCCGTGCTGGACGGTGGAACCCAGGCCGTCCACGTCAGCCGTCAGCGCCGATTCGGCAAGGCTGGGTGAGGGCATGTAAAGCGTGAAGCCACCCAGGCTCAGCAAAAAGTGCAGAGCAAACAAGGCCATGAGGAACCGACGCTTCATCCCTTCATTATAGAAATGGCTGCACGCAGGTGATGCCGTCAGCCACCCAGGGGTCTGCATCCCCACCGATAGCCCCACACCCCAGTCCCGGGTTTTTCAGTGGCGGCGATTTTCAAGGCTGTAGCGCAAGGCCAAGAGGCACTGCGGGCGCCCCAGTGCGTAGCCCGGTGGGCAGGGGGTCGTCTCAGGCGCGGTCTGGTGTGGTTGGATGCGAATCTGCCGCAGACAAGCCGTCTTCGGCCCAGATGGCATCACTCGTGGCTGTGGCCGTGACCGCTCCGATCGCCCGTTCCGTGGGGGCCGGGTCGACGTCACCAAAAAGACCCTGAAAAATGCACCGACAACCGTTTCCAGGTTCAACTATTTTCATTGTGGTCGTGGCTTGTGGCGGGTTTCAGAGAAGGGCGCCACGACAGAAGTCGTGGCGCTTTTGCTTTACTTCACCTTCGTGATGTCGGTGTAGTCACCGCGCGTGCGCAGAATGACCTTGACGTCAGCCTGGCCCCGGTTGCGCCAGAACCAGCCGTGATTACCGGTGAACTCGGCCGTCAGAACGCCCTCGTCCGAGGAAACCCCGCGACCCTTTTCGTAGCTGACCGACTTGCCCGGCGCATCACCGTGGGTGTCGAAATTGACCGAGCCACCCTCAACGGCCCACGAATACGGCACCTTGCCGCCTGCGGCCATCTTGAGTTTGATTTCGATACCCTCACCCGGGGTCAGCGTGAAGGGGGTCTCGTCGCGCCACTGCACCTTGGATGCGGCAGACGCTGTTGGCTGCGAAGCATTGGCAGACGCCATGCCCAGCGTCGGGCCGGCAGCCTTGGCCGAGGCCGATGCCGGTGCGGGTGCCGCTGTCGCTGCAGCGGCCGCATCGGCAGCCGCCTCTGCCGCCAGCTGTTGTTTGATGTCGCCCATTTCGGTCATGCGCAAGACGCGGCCGATCCCGGTGGGATCGATGCCGTATTCAGCCGGCAGCACGACGGCAACCAGAAGAACGGCCGCCGAAACGGCGGCCAGAATGGTGGAACGCACCAGCTGCCTGGAGGAGGGCAGTTCGGCGCGCACGGGGGTATCGCTGTTGTACATGTTGAATATTCCTTGGGTGTTCAAGACACGAAATAGCCGGTGAGCTGCATGCCCACCAGAATGAAGCCTGCGCTCATCATGGCGACGTTGGCTGTGTAGGCGTGGCGAAAGAAGCTCGGTGTGCGGCGCCAGTAACTCATGCCGATCAGGATGACCGCCAGGGCCATCAACTGGCCGATTTCCACGCCCACGTTGAAGGCCAGCAGGTTGGGCACCAGTCCGTCCGGCGAGATCTCGTACTCAATGATCTTGGTCGCGAGGCCGAAGCCGTGGAACAGGCCAAACACCAGGGTGGCGACCTTGGTGTTGGGCTGGAACCCCAGCCAGCGCTGGTAAGCACCAATGTTGTCCAGCGCCTTGTAGACGACGGACAAACCGATGATCGCGTCGATCAGGTAGCTGTTGATCCCGACGTTGAAGTACACGCCCAGGATCATGGTGGTGGAGTGTCCCAGCGCAAACAGGCTCACATAGATTGCAATGTGCTGGAGCCGGTAGAGGAAGAAGATCACGCCGAACAGAAACAGGATGTGGTCGTAACCCGTCATCATGTGCTTGGCCCCCAAGTACATGAAGGGCAGCAGATTGACACCCGAGATTTCCTGGATGTAGCCCTTGTCGCCCTCGGTGACGGCGTGGGCAAAGACCTCTGCGCTGCTCAGGAGCAGGCAGATGAAAAAGGCAGAAAGTAAAAGCAGACGGGATTGCCAATTCGCCCATGGCGAACCTGGCAGCCTGTCGTGAACAAGGCTGTGCATAAAGACTCCGGTGGTCTGAAAGATGGGGGAGCGCTGCGTGGCGCAGCGCGAAGACTGAAAGCGTCTCAGCCCATGGGCGGGCGTTCCAGCCGGGAGGCCCGCACCATTTCGGTCCACGGCCGCACGTGTCCGAGCCACACGGAGAGCTGCGGTGCTGCCGAGCGCCAGGCGGCGGGCAGCGCGTGCGCCTTGTCGTGCGAGTGATCCGCCCCATGGTGGGCATGTTCGGCCGCAGCGCTCGGATTCACCACCGCCAATCCGCCATCCTCTTCATCATCGTGTGCATGTCCATGCGCATGACCGCTCGAACCCTCGAGGGAAAGCGCAGCACCGTGGAACGGTGCTGCGATGGCCGCAAGGCCGTGGGAGCTTGTGCCCCCGATGGACGACAAGATGGTGCCGAACAGGATCACCACCAGCACCAGCCACCGCACGCCCAGCACGGCCCCGTTGGGGCGCAAGAAGGATGGGCGGGGGCGGGTCATGGGGGTGTGTTCGTTTCAAGGGCAAAGACTGCGACTATAGTAACCTCCCCGAGGGGATACGAACAGCCATGACACAACCGCACACACATGCCTCCCACCCGGCCATCATCAAACGCCTGCGCCGGGCCAGCGGGCACCTGAGCAGCACCATCGACATGCTCGGGCACGGGCGCACCTGCCTGGAGGTTGCGCAGCAACTGCAGGCGGTGGAGAAGGCGATTCAGCAAGCCAAGAAGGCCCTGATCAGGGACCATCTGGATCACTGTCTCGAAGACCTCGTGGGTCCATTGGGCCCCGGTCAGCGCGATTCCCTCGACGAATTCAGGGAAATCACCCGGTACCTCTGAGCCTGGGCTCCCGCTGCCTCCGAAAGCCTCAACCCCGAGCCCCGACATGCTGGACATCCTTTCCCACCGCACCTACCGCCATCTGTTCGCCGCGCAGGTGATTGCCCTGATCGGGACCGGGCTGGCCACGGTGGCACTGGGCTTGCTCGCCTTTGACCTGGCGGGCGACAACGCCGGTATGGTGCTGGGCACGGCGCTGGCCATCAAGATGATTGCTTACGTCGGCGTGGCGCCGGTTGCGGCGGCCTTTGCCGAGCACCTGCCCCGGCGCTCCATGCTCGTCACGCTGGACCTGGTGCGCGCCGCTGTGGCCCTGCTGCTGCCGTTTGTCACCCAGATCTGGGAGGTGTATGTGCTGATCTTTGCGTTGCAGGCGGCGTCGGCCGCCTTCACGCCCACTTTTCAGGCCACCATTCCCGACGTGCTGCCGGACGAAAAGGACTACACCAAAGCCTTGTCGCTCTCACGCCTGGCCTACGACATGGAGAGCCTGGTCAGCCCCATGCTGGCGGCGGCGTTGCTCACCGTGATCAGCTTTCACGATCTGTTTGCCGGCACAGTGGTGGGTTTCCTGGCGTCTGCTGCACTGGTGGTGTCGGTGGTGCTGCCGGTGCATCTGGCGCCCCAGCGCCGCGGCGTCTACGACCGCACCACGCGCGGGCTGCGCATCTACCTGGCCACCCCCCGGTTGCGCGGGCTGCTGGCCGTCAATGTGGCCGTGGCCGCGGCCGGCTCCATGGTGTTTGTCAACACGGTGGTCATCGTCCAGGCCGGGTTGGGCCTCACCCAGATCGCGGTGGCTCAGGCACTGGCCAGTTTTGGTGCCGGCTCCATGGTCTCGGCACTGGTGCTGCCCCGTCTGCTGGAGAAACTGGTCGATCGAAGCGTGATGCTCGGCGGCATCGGGCTGATGGTGGCGGGGCTGTTCGCGGGCATCTGGGTGGTGGGCCCGGTGTCGCTGATGGTGCTGTGGTTTGCCCTTGGTCTGGGCTACTCGGCCGCCCAGACACCCTCCGGGCGTTTGCTGCGGCGCTCTGCGCATCCAGAGGACCGCCCGGCGCTGTTCGCTGCGCAGTTCGCCCTGTCGCACGCCTGCTGGTTGCTGTTCTATCCCCTGGCGGGCTGGCTCGGCTCGCGCTACGGCATGCCGGCGACCTTTGTGGTCCTGGGCTGCGCGGGCGTCGTGAGCCTCTGGGTCACGTCCAGGGTCTGGCCTTCCCAAGATCCGGAGGTCATCGAGCACGACCATCCGAAATTGCCCATCGGGAACGCCCATACCCAAGGTGCGCTCGCCATCCGAAATGGGACACGTCATGCGCACCCGTTTGTGGTCGATGACCACCACTCACGCTGGCCCCATGCCGACAAGTGATGGCCACATCCGGCACCCCAAAATGCCATCGCCATGACAAGCCTTCGCGCCGCACGCCATTCATCGCCATGAGCGCCACGGTCTCGCCCGCCCTGTGCCACCGGGGCGCACAGCCGCCCGCATGTGCCCGACGCGCACCACACGCACCAGCACTGGACGAGAACACCAAGCAAGAAAAGGGCGTATCTGTATTTGCATGACGGCCCCGACGCCCCGCTGCGTGGTGCGGTCGCCCACCCCGCGCGGCATGTTTGACCGTCGCCAGCTGTGGGCGATAGCCTTGTCGGTGGCGCTGCACCTCGCTGCACCTCGCTGCAGCGGCGTTGCTCGTTGCGGGCTTCAGCCCCCGCCTGCCTGAGCCCACACCGCCCCATGAAGACACCGTGCTCACCCTGGTGGTGATACCGGCCCCCGTGCAGCCGCTCGCCGGGCCACCACCCGCAAAAGGCCTGTTCCCGGTGCCCGTGCCCAGGCAAGACCTGGCCACGGCCAAAGCCCGCCAGCCCGCTGCACCACCGCCCGACACCGCGCCTGCGGCCACCCGGCTACCCGGCCAGGCCTTCATGGACGCGCCGCCCGCGCCCACCGCCCAGGAATGGGCCATGGCCGCCACCTACACGCTCAAAAACGGCAAGCGCTACCGCCACCACTGGGGCCAGCACGTGCGCAGCCTGATGGGCGCCGCACGCGAAGGTCCCGAGCAAGGCGCCGTGCGCTTTCGCATCGAAATCGCGCCCAGCGGCCAGCTCGCCCGGCTCGACACCCTGTGGACCACCTCGCCCGCTGTGGAACAACGCGCCCGCCAGGCCGTGCAGCGCATGCCGCCGCTGCCGCCCACGCCCAACGGCAAGCCCCTGGTGTTTGAAAAAACCATCGTGTTTGACGCCTACACCGCCGAGGCCCCACCGCTTTACAAGGACGACTGCGAGCCCGACCCGGTGCAGCACGGCAACCGCTTCGTGTGGGATGGCCGTTCCCCCCAAACCACCGCTGCCGCCGAAGCGCCAGCACAACCGCTGGACCCCGCCGCCTACGCCGAATGCCTGAAGCAACTGCCCCAAGACAGCATCGAAGCCGAAGCCGCCAGCGACGAGCGCCAGCAAAAGCAATGGGCCTCGCCCACGCTGGGGCGTTGAGTTCTCACACGAATTTCGTTTGAGGCGGCCGCAAAATGCGACCACCATTGTAGCTCTTATGTAGCTACAATTAGTCGCTGATTCAACTGGAGAAAATCATGATGACTGTCGACGTTCGTGCCCGTGTGGAACCCGAACTCAAGCGGGACGCAGCGGCGGTGCTGGCGGCCTCAGGTCTCGATGTGAGTACGGCGATTCGCTTGTTTTTGCGCAGCGTGGTCGAGACGGGCGGCTTGCCCATGGCCTTGCCGCGTGCCAATGCCAAGACGCTCGCCGCGATCAAAGCGGCCAAGGCCGGCAAGGCAACCAAAGTCTCGCTGGACGATCTCTGACCGTAGCCGCAGATGCCCAGGGATCTGAAAGAAACCAGCCAGTTCAAGTCGGATAAGAAACGCATCCAGCGTTCAGGCCGCCACGACTGGGAAAAGATGCGCAAGGTGGTGGGGTGCTGATGCAAGACCAGCCCCTGCCCGAGCGCAACCGCGACCGCGACCATGCCCTGACGGGCGACTATGTGGGCACCCGCGAATGCCATGTGGCACCCGACTGGCTGTTGATTTATTTGAAGACCGGTGACACACAAACCGGGTCGATTACCCTGATTCGCACCGGATCGCACAGCGAACTGTTTTGCAACAGGACGAACCCATGCCCATGCCTGAGCCCGGCGCCTACGAAGCCGAAACACAGACCGCCTTTGACCATGGCGAACCCAAGTCCTTGGCCATCCCGGCCGAGTTGGCCCCGTGCGATGCACAAAGAGAGCCCGCCGAACACGACGTCTACCGCAAAGCTGCCGCCCGCCTGGCCGACAAGTCGCTCGCGGTAAAGGTCGATTTTGACCAGCTCTGAGAACCGCCCGTCTTGCCCCTTCCCCCGCTGGGGGAGGGCTGGGATGGGGGCCGCGCCCATACCTCCGCTCCGTTCCGCCTTTCATGGTCATCGCATACCAGGGGTCTTATGTACAAACTGACGCTCTTTGCACTGTGTTTGGCCGTGATGGCTTTGGGTGGCGGTGCCACCGGCTTGGGTCTGGTGCTGGGCGTTTTGGGTTTTGCGCTGGGTGCGCTGGCGCTGTGGATGGACGCGCTGAAAGTGTTCACCCGCTGAACGCAGCCCCCGACAAGGGTGGGCGGTAGGGCCCGGCTTCTATCATCGGAGCCCATGCACCACACAAACCCCCCAGGGACCCCCACCACCGACGACAGCGCTGTCACCGCTGCCGCTGCAGGCTTCATCCAGCGCTGGCACGGCGTGGCCGCTTCTGAGCTGGCTACTTCGCAGAGCTTTGTCATGGAGCTGTGCGCGCTGCTGGGCGTGGCGCCTCCCGCTCACGAACCCCATTACCAGTTTGAGCGGCCCATCACCTTCCAGCATGGCGACGGCTCCACCAGCGCCGGGCGGGTGGACTGCTACAAGCGTGGCCACTTTGTGTGGGAGAGCAAAAAACTCAAGGCCGGCATCACCGCCCAGCAAGCCGGCGCCGCGCCCACCAAAGCCTTTGACGACGCGCTGCTCAAAGCCCGCACCCAGGCCGAAAACTACGCGCGCGCCTTGCCGGCTGCCGAAGGCCGGCCGCCCTTTGTGGTGGTGGTCGACGTGGGCCACGTCATTGAGCTTTACGCCGAATTCACCCGCAGCGGCGCCACCTACACGCCGTACCCCGACCCGCGCAGCCACCGCATTCGCCTGGCGCAGCTGGCCGACTCCGCCATCCGCGCGCGGCTCAAAGCCCTGTGGACCGACCCGCTCAGCCTCGACCCCTCGCGCGTCAGCGCCAAGGTGACGCGCGCCGTGGCCGCCGAGCTGGCCAACCTGGCCAAAAGCCTGGAAGCCGCCGGCCACCGCCCCGAGACCGTGGCCGCCTTTCTCACACGCTGCCTCTTCAGCATGTTTGCCGAAGACGTGGGTCTGCTCCCCGACAACCAGCAGCCCGGCGCCACGGACACCGGCAGCTTTGCCCACCTGCTCAAAACCTACCGCGAACAGCCCGCCACCCTGGCGCAAATGCTCAAGGTGTTTTGGCAAGGCATGGACGTGGGCGGCTTCAACGCGGCCATTGCGCAAGACGTGTTGCGCTTCAACGGCAAGCTTTTCAAAGGCGCCGGGGTGGACGGCTACGTGTTGCCGCTCAACACCACGCAAATTGACGGCCTGCTGCGCGCCGCCAGCGCCAACTGGAAAGAAGTGGAGCCGGCCATTTTTGGCACCCTGCTGGAACGCGCGCTCGACCCCACCGAACGCCACGCCCTGGGCGCCCACTACACGCCGCGCGCCTATGTGGAGCGGCTGGTGTTGCCCACCGTGGTGGAGCCCCTGCGCGCCGACTGGGCCAACGCCCAGGCTGCCGCCGTGGTGCTTGCGCGTGAGGCGGATGAGCTGGACGGCAAAAAGCGCGAAGCCAAACTGGAAGAAGCCCGCGCCGAGCTGCGCCGCTTTCACCACCAGCTCTGCACCACCCGCGTGCTCGACCCGGCCTGCGGCAGCGGCAACTTTTTGTATGTGACGCTGGAACACCTGAAGCGCCTGGAAGGCGAGGTGATGAACCAGCTCGAAGCCTTTGGCGAAACGCAAGACAAGCTGGGCCTGGAAGGCGAAACCGTCACCCTGCAACAGCTGCGCGGCATCGAGCTGAACCAGCGCGCCGCCGCCCTGGCCGAGCTGGTGCTGTGGATTGGCTGGCTGCAGTGGCATGTGCGCACGCGCGGCCTGGCCAGCGTGGCCGAGCCCGTGGTGCACGACTACGGCAACATTGAGCACCGCGACGCCGTGCTGGCCTACGACCGGGCCGAACCTGCGCTGGACGCTGCGGGCAACACCATCACCCGCTGGGACGGCACCACGTTCAAAACCCACCCCGTCACCGCCGAGCCCGTGCCCGATGAAGCCGCGCAGGTGGTGCAGTGGGCCTATGTGAACCCGCGCCCGGCGGAGTGGCCGGCGGCGGATTTCATCGTGGGCAACCCGCCGTTCATTGGCGCGGGCGCCATGCGCGCCGCGCTGGGCGACGGGTATGCGCAAACGCTGCGCGCCGCCTGGCCCGAGGTGCCCGAGAGCGCGGACTTTGTGATGTATTGGTGGCACCACGCTGCCGCCCAGGTGCGCGCGGGCAGCGCCCGGCGCTTTGGTTTCATCACCACCAACAGCCTGCGCCAGACGTTCAACCGCCGCGTGATCGAAGCGCACCTGAGCGCGCCCAAGAACCCGCTCACGCTTGCCTTTGCCGTGCCCGACCACCCGTGGGTGGACGGCGCGGGCGACGCCAATGTGCGCATTGCCATGAGCGTGGGCGAATGCCCCGCCGCGCGGGCCGAGCCTGCTGAAGCCGAGCCTGGGCGCTTGCTCAGCGTGCGCGAAGAGCACGCCACCGGCGACGGCGAGGTGGCGGTGACACTGGACGAACAACGCGGCCTGCTGCACGCCGACCTGCGCTTGGGTGCCAACGTGGCGAGCGCCAAGCCGCTGCGGGCCAACGCGGGCGTGTCCTCGCCCGGCGTGAAGCTGCACGGCGCGGGCTTCATCGTCACGCGCGAGGAAGCCGCTGCCTTGCTCCCTCTCCCGCTGGCGGGAGAGGGCGGGGGTGAGGGTACGCGAGCGGCAACGCCGCTCATCCGCGAATACCGCAACGGCCGCGACCTCATGGCCACCTCGCGCGATGTGCTGGTGATCGACGCCTTTGGCCTGAGCGCCGAGCAGCTGCGCGAGCGCTTCCCGGAGGTGTTTCAGTGGCTGGTGGAGCGGGTAAAGCCGGAGCGCGATCAGAACAACCGAGCGATCTACCGCGACAACTGGTGGATCTTTGGCGAACCGCGTAAAGACCTGCGTCCGGCGCTTATTGGTCTGCCGCGCTACGTCGCCACCGTCGAAACAGCCAAGCACCGCACGTTCCAGTTTCTCGACGCCAGCGTGCTGCCCGACAACATGTTGATTGCCATTGCGTCAGACGACGCGGCGTGGCTGGGCGTGCTGTCGAGCCAAGTGCATGTTGAATGGGCGCTGGCTTCCGGCGGAACGCTGGAGGATCGGCCGCGCTACAACAAAACCCGCTGCTTCGAAACCTTCCCTTTCCCCAGCGACGACACCGGCCTCACGCCCGCGCTCACCGAGCGCATCCGCCAGCTCGCCGAGCAGCTGGACGCGCACCGCAAGGCGCGCCAGGCGGCGTTTGAATCCGTCACGCTCACGGGGATGTACAACGTGCTGGACAAGCTGCGCCGCCACGAGCCGCTGACCGCCAAAGACAAAACCCTGCACGAGCAGGGCCTGGTGAGCGTGTTGCAAAGCCTGCACGACGAGCTGGACGCCGCCGTGTTGATGGCCTACGGCTGGAGCGACCTGGGCGCCGTGCCGTGGAGCGACGAAGCGGCGCGAGCCGCGTGGACCGAGACCCTGCTGGAGCGGCTGGTGGCGCTGAACGCGAAGCGCGCGGCGGAAGAAGCGGCCGGCATGGTGCGCTGGCTGCGGCCTGCGTTTCAAGACCCGGCCCGGCGCGCGGCCGCCGAGACGGCGCAAGGGCTCCCTTCGACAGGCTCAGGGCGATCGGGGATCCAGGCTCAGCCCGAACGGGGCGGCGAGCAGGCGGGCATTGACGGTGTGGAGAGCGAGGCCGAAGCACAATCCCGCGCCGAAGCTACCCGCGCAGACACCCGCGAGAGCGCTGACGACAGCGCCCAGCCCGCCGCAGCGCTCCCGCCCGCAGCCGCCACCACCACAATTACCCAGCCCTGGCCGCCCACGCTACCCGAGCAGGTGCGCGCGGTGGCGCAGTTGCTGGGCGCCAGCCCGGCCCCGCTGCCGCTGGCGGCCATCGAAGCCAGCTTCAAAGGCAAAGGCCCGTGGAAGAAAGGCTTGCCCCGCATTTTGGACACGCTGGAAGCCCTGGGCCGCGCCCAGCGCGTGAGCGGTGCCGGGGGCGCGGGCTGGCGGGGCTGAACGGGCCGACGGACCGCACAGGCGACGACCCCACAACGGCCCCACCGTGTCCACCCGCATGACCCGCTTCACGCTCGAACGCCAGCAGGTGTTCATTTACCTGCTGGCCATTGCCTCGGGCTGGTTGCTGGGCAGCCACTGGCCGGGGCTGGCGTCCACGTTTGAAGCGCTGCTGTGGCCGGCACTGGTGTTGCTGCTGTACGCCACCTTTGTGCAGGTGCCGCTGCTGCACCTGGCCAACGCGCTGCGCGACCGGCGTTTCATGGGTGCGGTGCTGCTGGGCAATTTTGTGTTGCTGCCGCTGGGTGTGTGGGCGCTGCTGCCCTGGCTGCCGGCCGACCCGGTGCTGCGCCTGGGCGTGTTGCTGGTGCTGCTGGTGCCCTGCACCGACTGGTTCATCACCTTCAGCGCGCTGGGTGGCGGGCATGTGCCGCGTGCGGTGGCGGTGACGCCGTTGAACCTGTTGCTGCAGTTGCTGTTGTTGCCGCTGTATTTGTGGTTGATGCTGGGCGACGTGCTGACGACCGCGCTGGGGCCGCGCGATGTGTTGCCGGCGCTGGCGGTGGTGGGCTTTCCGCTGCTGGCGGCGGTGGCGTCGGAGCGCTGGGTTGAGCTTGGGCGCGGGCGTGAGGTGTGGCGCGAGCGTCTGGCCTGGTGGCCGGTGCCGTTGCTGGCGCTGGTGATGCTGCTGATTGCGGGGGCGCAGGTGGGTGCGGTGCGCGCGGCGCTGCACCTGTTGCCGTGGGCGCTGCCGCTGTTTGCGGGTTTCCTGCTTGTTGCGGTGCTGGTGGCCAAGGCGCTGGCCGTGTGGCTGAAGCTGCCGCCCGACCAGGGGCGCACGCTGGCGTTCAGCCTGGGCACGCGAAACTCGTTTGTGGTGTTGCCGTTTGCACTGGCGCTGCCGCCGGGCTGGGAGGCCGCAGCGGTGCTGATCGTGCTGCAGTCACTGGTGGAGCTGCTGGGTATGGTGGTGTGCCTGTGGGTGTTGCCGCGCTGGGTATTCAGGGGGTCCTGAGCCCGGCGCTCGCGGCGCCGGGCTCAGGCGCTGCCCAACGGCGTGTCTCCATGCCCAGGCAGCGCACCGGGTGCTGCGTTGGCTTGCAGGTACGACACGAAGCGCTGCGCGGGCGCGGCCAGCGGTGCGTCGCTGCGCCAGACCAGCGACCACTGGCGCGCGATGGGAAAGCCTTCGACCGGCAGGCGCACCCAGGGTGCTTCGGCGGCGGTCGCCGAAGTCGCGCCGTCTGCGGCCACCGCCAGGGCCGACACCACGGCCAGCCCCAGGCCGGCGCCCACCGCGTGCTTGATGGCTTCGTTGCTGCCCAGGCTCATGGCGATGCGAGGCGCGAAGCCGTGGTCGGCAAAGTGGCGCTCGGCCACCAGCCGGGTGCCGCTGCCGGCTTCGCGCATGAGCCAGCGTTCCTGGCTCAGCGCGCTCAGGGGCAGGGGTTGCGGGCTGTGGGCCAGCGGGTGGTTGCTGGGCGCAATGACGATCAGCGGGTTGTCCAGAAACGGCAGGCTTTGCAGCGGCAGTTCGGCGGGCGGCAGCATCATCACGGCCAGGTCGTCGGCCTGGCGGTGCAGGCGGGCAATGACGCGGTCGCGGTTTTCCACCGCCAGGTCGATTTCGACGCCGGGGTGCAGCGCGGCAAACGGGCCCAGCAGGTCGGGCACGAAGTATTCGGCGGTGGTCACCGCGGCGATGCGCAGGCGCCCGCGCAGCAGGCCGTGCAGGTCGCCCAGGCGGTCTTCAAAGCGCTGCCAGCAGGCGGCGATGTCGGCCACCGTGGCTTGCAGCGCTTCGCCCGCTGACGTGAGGCGGATGCCCCGGCCCAGCGGCTCGAACAGTGGTTCACCCACCAGCTCGGCCAGCTCGCGCAGCTGCACGCTCACGGTGGGCTGGCTCACATGCAGTTCGCGCGCGGCCTGGGTCACAGACATGAGGCGCGCGGTGGCCTCGAAGGCGCGCAGTTGCTGGGGCGAGGTGCGCAGCAGGCGTTTGATGGCGGTGGGCATGGGGTGGTCGACGGCTTGATGCATAGATTTTGGTCTATGCATTCAATGAAAACAAAGTATTTTTATTAATGTGTGTTCTTGCCTACAGTGCCTTCACCCCCCAACAGCCACACGGCGCAACCAAGGACACACCATGAAAAACGACACCCCCCAGGACCTGCTGAACGTCACCGTGGCCACCGCTCAGGCACCGGCCGACACGCTGGTGCCGATCACCGTGGCACACGGCGACGGCATTGGCCCCGAGATCATGGCCGCCACGCTGAAGGTGCTGACGGCGGCTGGCGCGCGCATTGCGCCCGAAACCATCGAGATCGGTGAGAAGCTCTACCACGCAGGTCACAGCAGCGGCATTGCGCCCGAGTCGTGGGACAGTCTGCGTCGCACCAAGGTGTTGCTGAAGGCGCCCATCACCACGCCCAGCGGCGGCGGCTACAAAAGCCTGAACGTGACCATTCGCAAGACGCTGGGGCTGTACGCCAACGTGCGGCCGTGCGTGAGCTACGCCCCGTTTGTGGCCACCAAGCACCCCAAGCTGGACCTGGTGATCGTGCGGGAAAACGAGGAGGACTTGTACGCCGGGATCGAGCACCGCCAGACCGACGAGGTGTTTCAGTGCCTGAAGCTGATCACGCGCCCGGGCTGCGAAAAGATCGTGCGCTACGCGTTTGAATACGCGCGCGCCAATGGCCGGAAAAAGGTCACTTGCATGAGCAAGGACAACATCATGAAGATGACCGATGGCCTGTTCCACCAGGTGTTCGACGAGATCCGCGTGGAGTACCCGGAGATCGCCACCGACCACATGATCATCGACATCGGCGCGGCGCGGCTGGCCACGCGGCCCGAGCTGTTCGACGTGATCGTCACGCCCAACCTGTATGGCGACATCATCAGCGACATTGCGGCCGAGATGACCGGCGGCGTGGGCCTGGCAGGCAGCGCCAACATTGGCGAGCATGTGGCGATGTTCGAGGCCATTCATGGCAGCGCGCCCGACATCGCCGGCCAGGGCATCGCCAACCCCAGCGGCCTGCTGCTGGGCGCGGTGATGATGCTGGTGCACATTGGCCAGCCCGAGGTGGCGGCCAAGATCCACAACGCCTGGCTGAGCACGCTGGAAGACGGTGTGTTCACCGCCGACCTGCAGGGCGGCGGGGCGGGTGCGGCCAGGACCGGGGTGCCCCTGCCGTTCGGCAGCATGGACTTTGCCGACGCCATCATCGAGCGCCTGGGGCGTTTGCCCGAGAAGTTCAAGCCGGTGCGTTACCAGCAGGCGCCCGCTTTGCCCCAGGGCACCACGGCCAAACCGCTGTATGTGCGGGCGCCTGCGGCTCGCAAAGCGGTGGTGGGGGTGGACGTGTTCGTGCACCAGTCGGCCTTGAGCGCCGACGACCTGGCCGTGCAGTTGCAGGCCAGCAACACCGCGGCGCTGCAGCTGCAGATGATCACCAACCGCGGCGTGAAGGTCTGGCCCGGCGGTTTTCCCGAGACCTTCTGCACCGACCACTGGCGCTGCCGCTTCGTGGCGTCCAGCGACAACGGCGAGGTGTCGCAGCGGGACATCGTCGCCCTGCTGGGTGCGCTGACCGACGCTGGCGTGGACGTGATCAAGACCGAAAACCTGTGCACCTTCGACGGGGTGAAAGGCTTCGCCCTCGGCCAGGGACAGTGAGGCTGCCAGGGCCGCCGGGCTCTGGGGACACGGCGCTGGCTGGGGGGTGCGTGGGGTCGCCGGGTAACACCAGGCCGGTTTTCACACCGCCCCGCTGCGGGCCAACAACAGGAGACAGACCCGTGTTCAGCCATGTGATGGTCGGCACGTCCGTCCTCGAAAAGTCCCGCCAGTTTTACGACGCGGTGTTGGGCACGCTGGGCATTGGCCCCGGGGTGGTCAACGCCAACCGCTTTTTTTACCGCAGCCCCACCGGCACTTTTGGCATCACCAAGCCCATCAACGGCGAAAGTGCATGCCATGGCAACGGCAGCACCATTGCCCTTCACGCGAACTCCCCCGCACAGGCCGACGCCTTCCACGCCGCGGGCGTGGCCCATGGTGGTAGCCCTTGCGAAGACCCGCCGGGGTTGCGCGGCAGCCCCGGCGTGCAGATGTACCTGGCCTATCTGCGCGATCCCGATGGCAACAAGCTTTGCGCGCTGCACCGCGTGCCGCGCTGACTTGCCGGTTCGAAAGGCGGTAGCCACCCTGGCCGAGCTGGCGTTGAGTCTGGATGACCCAGGCGCGGTGCTGGAGCGCTGAAGCCAGCAACCGGGGAGTGCCCCCACCCCAGCCTCCCCCAGCGGGGGAGGGAGCCTGGCCCGGCGCTTCGGCGGACAGTGCGTGGTGCTGTTTTTGGCCCCTTCCCCCGCTGGGAGAAGGTTGGGATGGGGGCTGGCGCGCCAGGGCGGTGCTGTCCAGCCAAGCCGTGGGCCGAGAATCGGTTGACGGCTTGGCTTAACTGGCGGGTTGTGCCGCCATCTGTTCAGCCAGAAACTCCAGCACCGCCCGTTCAGCCACAGCCGGGTCTGCAAAGGCTTCGTGGGTGCCGTCCAGGGTGAGCAAGCGCGCGTTGGCTGCGCCGTGCTGGGCAATGAGGGTTTGCGCGTCGGCGAGGGGCACGGTGGTGTCTTGTGCGCCGTGCAGCAACAACACCGGGCAGCGCGCTTGCGCCAGGGTGGCCAGCGGGGCGATGCGGTCAAAACGGGTGCCAATCACCCATTCCACATACCGGTTGATCACCCAGCCCAGCGGCCAGTAGGGCACGCGGTAGGCCGCGAGCCAGCGCCGCATGACTTGTTCGGGGTGGGCAAACGCGCCCACGCTCAGGGCGGCGGCAAGCCCGGGGCGGCGTGATGCCACCAGCAACACCGCCGCAGCGCCCACCGAGTGGCCCAGCGCGGCCAGGCGCTGCGCGTTCACTTCGGGTTGCTCGGCCAGCCAGTCGAGGGCGCGGTCGAGGTCGTCGGCAAAGCGGGGCAGGGAGCTGTGGTCGTCGCGGCTGCTGCGGCCGTGGTTGCGCGACTCGGGCAGCAGCACGGCGTAGCCGGCGGTGTGCAGGGCTTGTGCGGCGGGCAGCAGGGTGCTGGCGTTGCCGCCCCAGCCGTGCATGAGCGCCACGGCGGGCGCCGCGCCGGCCTGCGCCAGCGGCGGCACGTACCAGGCAAACAGGCGCAGGCCGTTGGGCCCGCTCAGGTGCACGCTGCGGGCTTGCAGCCCCAGTTCGCCGGGCTGGGTGCCGGCCACGGTGGCGGTGGGAGCCAGGCCCCAGCGCAGCAACTGGCGCCCGCCCAGCAGGGCGACGCCGGCCAAGGCGAGTGACAGGTAGAGGGAGTTGATCGTCATGCGGGAGGGGGCTGCGGATGTGTGCATTATGAATACGCAGGGTTCAGCCCTATGGTTTTTCTGAAAAATCAAAACGACACAAAATACGCTTTCTGTTAAAGTTTGCGTTATGCCAAAACCATCTGCTGCGGCCGAACAGCTGCCCGCGTCGGCCGCCAAGGCGCTGCGCGACCTGGGTGAAAACCTGGCGCTGGCCCGCCAGCGCCGCAGGGAAAGCCTGCGCGCCTGGGCCAGCCGCATGGCGGTGTCGGTGCCCACATTGATCCGCATGGAAAAAGGCGACCCTTCGGTGGGCATGGGGGTGTACGCCACGGCGTTGTGGCTCATGGGCCGCCACGCCGCCTTGCCCGAAGTGGCTGCGCCTGCGCACGATCTGAATGCCCTGGAGCAAGACCTTGAAGCCGTGCGCCAGCGGGGGCGGCGCATGTCGCGCAAACCGGCAGAGGTGGTGTAAGCATGCCGTACCAAGCCCAAGACAGCATGACCCTGTGGTGCCTGGCCAACCCGGCGGCCCCGCAGCGCATCGGCACGTTAAGTTTGCAGGACAACCGCCGCAAGGTGGGCCTGAGCTACGCACCGGGCTGGTTGGCGGGACCGCAGGATTTTGCCTTGAGCGAAGACCTGCCGTTGCAGCCCGGTTTGCACCTGCCCGCAGAGCGCGACACCGCGGCCGGTGCGGTGGACGACGCCCGGCCAGACCAATGGGGCGAGCGCGTCATTCGGCTGCTGGAGCGGCCCGCCCGCTTGTCGTTGCTTGAGTATTTGTATTTCGCGGGCGATGACCGGTTTGGGGCCTTGGGCGTTTCGTTGCAGGACGGGGTGTATGAACCCGCGCCCACGGCGGTGATGGCGAGCTTTGATGCGCTGAGCGACTTGCACCGCACCGTGCAGCGCGTGATGGCGGGGGATGCCCTCAACGAACAACAGCGCCGCCTGTTGCAGCCGGGTGTGAGCATGGGCGGGGCGCGACCCAAGTCGTTGATGCACATGGACGGACACGCCTGGGTGGTCAAGTTTTCAGACGGCGGTGAGCTGGACGCGCCGCTGATTGAGCACGCCAGCATGCAACTGGCCCAGCTGTGCGGCATTCAAACGGCCGAGACCCGGGCGCTGCCTTTGCCGCAAGGGCACGCAGTGGCCGTGCGCCGGTTTGACCGAGAGGGCGCTCGCCGCCTGCATGTGCAGTCGGCCTTTGTGGCGCTGCGTGCAGCGGGTGAGCCCATGGGGTACCCCGAGCTGGCGCAGTTGCTGCGGCGCCTGGGGCGCCCGGAGCAGGTGCGTGCACAGCAGCAGGAGCTGTTCAGGCGCATGGTGTTCAATATCTTGATCGACAACACGGACGACCACGAAAAAAACCATGCATTGGTGCGCGGTACAGATGGTTTTTATGCCTTGTCTGCGGCCTTCGACGTGCTGCCCGCCGCGCAAGGTCTGGGCTACCAGCAGATGCGCGTGGGCCAGCGAGGCCATGAGGCCAGCCTGGCCAACGCCTTGTCCGAAGCCCATGCGTTTGGGCTCAGCGCCGCCGATGCGCGCAGCATGGCCGCCAACATTGGCCAGCAAGTGGCGCAATGGAAAACGGTGTTTCAGGGCTTCGGTGTGCGCGCGGCGGACCTGGCCGTGTTGGCCCAATACCTTGACGGTGCTCATTTGACCGCGCAGCGTTTGGAAGCCTTGGGCTGACCTGGCGTTCCCGGGAGCAGCGCTGGCATGGGTCTGGGACAATGCGCGCTCGCCCCCGTTCTCCCTTTCGCCCTGTTGTCAGCCCCGCATGCCTCAAGCCCCTGAACCTACCGCCGCTGAATCCGCCTCGCCCGACGCGCTGCCCAGCGGCCCGCTGGCGCGCGAGGCACTGGCGCTGGCCGCGTTTGACCACGTGGTGTCACACGCCAGCGGCTTTCGGGCGCGGCCCGGCCAGCGCGACATGGCGGCACTCATTGCCCACACGCTCAGCGGTGTGAGCCTGGGCGACGGCTCGGTGAGCGGTGATGCCGGTTTGCCCGAGCGCGGCATTGCGGTGGTGCAGGCCGGCACGGGCGTGGGCAAGTCGGCGGCGTATGCCTCCACCGTGATTCCGCTGGCGCTGGCGCAACAAAAGCGGGTGATCATCTCCACCGCCACGGTGGCGCTGCAAGAGCAGCTGATCGCCAAAGACCTGCCGGCGCTGGCGGCGGTGCTGCCCGAGCCGTTCACCTTTTCGCTGGCCAAGGGGCGCGGGCGTTATGTGTGCCGCCTCAAGCTGGACCAGCTCAGCGGCGGTGACGCGGCCAGCGCCGACCTGTTTGAGAGCGACGACGCGCCGGCGGCGGCCGACGAATCGGCCGCTGGCGTGGCGGCGCACACGGTGGCAACAGCCGCGGCCAGCGCGCGCATGGCCGAGCGCTGGGGCGAGCGCGCCAAGCAATACCTGCAGTGGACGCACCAGCTCGACAGCGGTGCCTGGGACGGCGACCGCGACCGCCTGGACGAGCCGCCCGAGGGCGATGTGTGGAGCCCCGTGGCGGCCGAGCGCCACAGCTGCACCGCGCGTCACTGTCCCAGCTACAACAGCTGCAGCTACTACCAGGCGCGAGCCAGGCTGGCGCAGTCGCAGGTGATTGTGGTCAACCACGACCTGCTGCTGGCCACGCTGGGCCTGCACGCGCTGCCGGCGCCGGAAGACTGCTACCTGGTGTTTGACGAAGCGCACCACCTGGGCGCGGTGGCGCAAGGGCAGTTCACCGCGTCGATGGACCTGATGCGCACCCAGTGGCTCGACCGCCTGCCGCGCGCGGTGGATGAGGTGGCCGGCGCGCTGCAGCACACGCCCAACGCCGACGTGGCCACGCTGGCGCGCGAGCTGAAGGCCGCGCAGGGTGAGCTCGCGCGCATGGCCATGGCGCGCCTGGGCGACAACCCCGACTGGCTGGCGCTGACCGGCCGCGCTCCGGCGCGCGGCGGCTGGGCCGGCGCAGCCTCGAAAGGCAGCGTCATTGGTCCATCCGCTCAGGGCGGCTGGGGCGACGGCGTGGCCTCGGTGATGGACCGCTTTGAAGGCGGCGCGCTGCCGCCCGACTGGCTGGAAACCGTGGCCCGGCTGCAGGCCAACGCCAGCGCGCTGCTGAAGGTGTTTGAAGCGCTGGCCACCCAGCTCAAGGCCACCGCGCGCGACAACCCCGGTGACGCGGCCCGTTGCGCCAAGCTGTACAGCCGCCTGGGCGTGCTGGCGCCGCGCCTGCAAAGCGCACAGGAAACGGCCACGCTGTGGCTGCAAGAGCCGGGTTTCAACGATACCGACCAACCCCGACAGGCCCCGCTGGCGAAGTGGCTGCAAGCCGGCCTGAGCCACGGGTTGGTCACGCTCACCGCGCACGCCTGCCCGCTGGAGCCTGGCAGCCTGCTGCGCAACCAGCTCTGGAGCAAGGTGCGCGCGGCGGTGGTCACCTCGGCCTCGCTCGTCACCTGCGGCGGTTTCGAGCATTTTCTGCACGAGTCAGGCCTGGCTGACGACGACGCGGTGGTGGCGCGCGAAGTGCAAAGTCCGTTTGACCACGCCCGCCAGGGCCGCCTGGTGGTGGTGCAAACCCAGGCCGACCCGAAAGACGTGGAGGCCTACACCCGCGAAATGCTCGACGCGCTGATGACCGACCTGGCCGAGGTGCGGCGCGGGGCGCTGGTGCTGTTCACGTCCAGGGCGCAAATGCGGCGCGCGCAAGCGCTGCTGGAACGCGGCCTGCACAGCGACCTGCGCGACCAGGTGCTGGTGCAGGGCGATGCCTCGCGCACCCAGTTGCTGCGCAAACACGGCGAGCGCGTGGCGGCGGGCAGCCCGTCCATCTTGTTTGGCCTGCAGTCGTTTGGCGAAGGGCTCGACTTGCCCGGCGAACTGTGCGAATGGGTGTTCATCACCAAGCTGCCCTTTGCTTCGCCCAGCGACCCGGTGGGCCAGGCCCGCGCCGACTGGCTCAAAAGTCAGGGCCGCGACCCGTTCAGCGAGTTGGTGGTGCCTGCTACTGGCGCACGCCTGCTGCAGTGGACGGGTAGGGCCATCCGCGCCGAGACCGACGAGGCGGTGGTCGTTTGCTACGATGCACGGTTGCTGCGCCAGTCGTACGGGCGGCGCATGCTCAAGGGCCTGCCGCCGTACCGGCTGCAGCGCCGCCAGAACGGCGTGCTGACGGACGTGTGATCGCCTGCAGCGGGCAGCTTTTTTTAATTTCATTCCCTTGCCTGAAAATGAATCTCGTTGAGTGTTCGAAGCGCCGCGCCCTGTGTCTGTTGGGCTTGAGCAGCGTGTTGTCCAGTCCCCTGGCGTGGGCCCAGTCCACCCCGTCTGCCACCGTGATGGGTGCGGGCGCCACCTTCCCTGCCGAGATCTACCGCCTGTGGTCGGATCGTTACAAATCGGTGACGGGCGTGAGCGTGCAGTACCAGCCGACCGGGTCGGGCGACGGCACGCGTCAGATGGTTGCGCGCAAGGTGGCGTTCGGCGGCACCGATTCGCCGCTCAAGCCTGCCGATCTCGTCCAGCGCCAGCTGTTGCAACTGCCCACCGTGGCCGGCGCTGTGGTGCCGGTGTTCAACCTGCGCAGTCTCGGCGGCCGCAGCGTGCAGCTGACCGGGGACGTGCTGGCAGATCTGTTCGCCGGCAAGATCACGCGCTGGAACGATCCGCAGATCGCCGCTCTGAACCCCGGTCTGGCCCTGCCCGACCTGCCGGTGCGCCGCATCGTGCGCGCTGACGCCTCTGGCACCACCGACGCCTTCACGCGCTACCTGTCGCAGGTGAATGCGTCCTTTCGAAGCAGCATCGGCGCAGGGCAAAAGCCCCAGTGGCCGGGCGAGCCCCTCGCAGCCGAGGGCAACGGCGGTGTGGTCAAGCTGCTGCAGAGCACCGAGGGTGGCCTGGCCTATGTGGGCTACGACCGTGTGCTCAAGGAGCGGCTGTCGGCGATCCAGCTGAAAAACACGGCGGGGCAATGGGTGACGGCCAGCGAGGAGAGCGTGCGCAGGGCCATCATGGCCAGCGACGTGCACCGCCTGGGTGACGACAGTGCATCCACCATCAACCTGCCCGCACCCGGCAGCTGGCCGATCTCCGTCATCACCTTTGTGCTGGTGGACGCCGAACCCGCGCGCGCCGCCGACGCCCAGCCCGCCCTGCGTTTCCTGTACTGGGCTTTCATGCAGGGCGACGCGCTGGTCAAAGGGACGGGCTTCGTGTCTCTGCCGGTGATGCTGCAGGCACGGCTGGCGGGTCGGCTGATGGCCGTGAAACCCCGGGATGGCCAGACCATCGCCTACTTCTGACGCTGAATCCTTTTACCCCTGTTTTTCCATCCACCGAACCGGAGACTCTTCATGATTTACGCCACCCTCAAGCTGCTTCACGTCCTGGCCATTGTGGTGTGGATCGGCGGCATGGTGTTTTCCCATTTCTTCTTGCGCCCGGCCGCCGTGCAGCTGGAAGCCCCGGTGCGCGTGCGCCTGATGCACGACACGCTGCAGCGCTTTTTTGCCGCCGTGCTGGTGGCCATTGGGGTGGTGCTGGTCAGCGGCTTGTGGATGATCGGGCGCGTGGCCAAAGAGTCGGTGCAAGCCGGCCTGGGCTTTGCCATGCCGTTGAACTGGACCATCATGGCCGCGCTCGGCATCATCATGATGCTGATCTTTGGCCACATCCGCTTTGCCCTGTTCAAGCGCCTGAGCACCGCCGTGGCCGCCAGTGACTGGCCCGCCGGCGGCGCCGCATTGGCGAGCATCCGCATGGCGGTGGGTATCAACCTGGCGCTGGGTGTGGTGATCATCGCGGTCACGTTCTGGATGGCGTGAGGCGGTGTTGCAGCGTGGCTGAATAACGCCGCTGTTTCGCGCCTGCCCCCATCCCAACCTTCCCCCAGCGGGGGAAGGCGCTGGAAGCCTGATGCCGGTGGCCGTCGCCACAGCGCCCAAGCCCCTACAACCGGGGCAGTGCCACGTCGTTGCCCCACATGCGCTGCCACAGCCAGGGCAGGGCGGTGCCCAAATCCGGGCGCCTGCTTTGCTGCACCGGCAGGTGCTGGCCGCTGACGCGGGCGGGTGCGCTGCCCAGATCAAAACGGAAGGTGTAGGCGGGTTCCTGACCCATGCGCAGATCGGTCACAAACAGCCGGCCGTCGGTTTCGGCCAGGCTGTAAAACCCGTGCGTGAAAGCGGCCATGCGGGCCACCGACGGTTCGTGGCGGTGTTGCTCGATCAGCGCTGCGCCGCGGTCGTGGGCCGTCCAGGTGATGCGCTGGCCGTTGTCCAGCAGCGAATAATAGCCTTCAAAGTACTGCGTGGGCGTGGTGGCCACCAGGCGCCAGAGCACCGTGTTGAATGGCGCCGGCGTGACGAGCAGGCCTTGGGTTTCGATGCCCTGGACGGCGAGTGAGGCGCGGGCCACCTGGGTGGCGTGTTGCTGGGCGCCGAAGCTCCAGCCCAGGTACAGGGTGCTCAGGGTCAGGCCGGCCAGGTTCCAGGGCAGACCGCGGGCGCTTTTTTGGAGCCGCAGCGCGGCCACCACGCCCACGATCAACGGCACGGTGTAGAGCGGGTCGATGATGAAGATGCTGCCGACGCCAAACGGATGGTCGGTGAACGGCTGCAGCAGCTGGGTGCCATAGACGGTCATGGTGTCGAGCAGCGGGTGGGTGAACAGCACCAGCCACAGCGCGAGCCACCAGCGCCGGAACAAGGCCGTTTCGCCGTGCAGTCGCGACACGACCCACGCCAGCACCGGCGCCCCCAGCGTGAGGAAGAACAGCGAATGGCTCTCGGCCCGGTGGCGCACCATGTTGAGCACGGCGTTGCCGTGGTCAATGAACGCATCGAGGTCGGGCAAGGTGCCCGCCACAGCACCCCACAGGGCGGCTTTCCACACAGCGGTGCGCCGGCCCATCACGGCCACGCTGACGGCCGATCCGAGGGCGATTTGGGTCAAGGAATCCATGACGGGAGCTTAGCGGCAGCAGACAAACTGCATGGGTTGCGGGGGCACTGTGACACCTCCGGCGCGCAGTGTCTTCACCCAGGACGCCGCGGAGCCGGCTCTGCCGGGCCGCCGGCATTGCCCCTGGGGAGTCACGCCGCAGGCGGCGCGGGGGGAATGCCTATGCCAGGACCACGATGGGAAAAGTGGCTCTCGCGCCGTCAGCGCCGGGCACAAACGGCACGGTGAGCGCGGCACGGCCCTCAGCGTTGAGGCGGCGCCACAAAAAGTCGCGCTCGTTGCCGGGGTCGCCGGCCACGTAGAGCTGGGTGGTGAGCAGGTCCTGGCCGTCCAGTTGCACCTTGACGTGGATGTGGGGCGTTCGCCCGCTGTAGGGCGCGGGGCGCAGGGTGCGAAACCGGTAGCGGCCGTCGCGCCCCACGGTGACCTGGCCAAAGCCTTGGAAGGCGGGGTCGGCTTTGCCGCCGTCGCCGGGGTGGTGGTAGTGGCCGGCCTGGTCGCACTGCCAGATTTGCACCACGGCGCCCGACACCGGCACGCCGCGCGTATCGGTCAGCACGCCTTCGACCCACGCCGGCTGGCCTTTGCCGTAGGTGGCGAGGCCGTTGCGCAGCAGGTCAAAGTCGTTGTCGGCGGGCAGGGCCACGGGGTAGAACGGGCCTTCGGACTGGCTGGGAGTGGGCCGCAAGCTGCGCTGTGCCAGCGCGGGCGTAAGCCAGGCGGGCGCGGCGGTGGCGGCGATCACCGAGGCTCCGCCCATGAGCAGGTGGCGGCGTGAGGGGCTGGGCACAGTCGGCATGGCGGGTTCCTTCAATAGATTTCACCGCTGCCGTTCGGGTTCAAACAGCGCGGGCTTCGGTGTTGGTTTGCAGTTCCAGCGACACGTGGCGGACCTGGTGGTCGTCCGGGGCGCTGCGTTCTTGGAAGCCCAGCGACTTGGCAAGTTCCAGCATGCCGGTGTTGACACGCAGCACCGTGCCCACCAGGCGCTGCGTGCCGCGGGCGCGCAGGTGCTCGATCATTTTGCGCATGAGCCGGTGGCCCAGGCCACCGCCCTTCAGGTCGGAGCGCACGATGACGCCGAACTCGGCCATTTCATTGTCCGGATCGACCGAGGCACGCACCGTGCCCAGGGTTTCCTCGCCACCGTTGGGCAGTGCCCGGGTGGCGACGAAGGCCATTTCTCGGGCGTAGTCGATCTGCGTGAGCCGCGCCAGCTCGCTGTGTTCAATGCTGCGGCGGCTGTAAAACACGCGCAGCCGAATGTCTTCCGGGTCCAGCCGCTCCAGGAAGGTGCGGTGTTGCGCTTCGTCTTCCGGGCGAATGGGCCGCAGGGTGAGCGTCTCACCCTGCCACGCCCAGCTTTCCACCAGCTCTTGGGGGTAGGGCTGGATGGCGAAGTGGGCTGCACCCGCCGGGCGCGCGGCCGACACGCGCACCCGCGCGTCCAGCGCCACTGCGCCTTCGTGGTTGGCCAGCAGGGGGTTGATGTCCAGTTCAGCCAGTTCGGGCACGTCGGCCAGCAGTTGCGACACGGCCACCAGCACCTGGGCGATGGCGTCGATGTCGGCTGCGGGTTCGTCGCGGTAGCCTTTGAGCAGCTTGGCGATACGGGTGCGGTGGACTTGCGCCAGCGCCAGCGGGGTGTTCAGCGGGGGCAAGGCCAGCGCGCGGTCGGCCAGCACTTCCACCGCCGTGCCGCCGGCGCCAAACAAGATGACCGGGCCAAAAATGGGGTCTACGCTGGCACCGATGATGAGTTCGTGGGCGTGCTTTTTGCGCACCATGGGCTGCACGGTGAAGCCTTGCACGTCGGCGTCGGGCCGCAGTTCGCGCACACGATCCAGCATGGCGGTGCACACCTCGCGCAGCTCGCTGGCGCTGCCAATGTTCAGGCGCACGCCGCCCACGTCGCTCTTGTGGCTGATGGTGTGCGACAAAATTTTGACCACCACGGGGTAGCCCATGGTTGCGGCGGCGGCCACGGCGTCAGTGGGGTCGGTGCCGACGGTTCGGGTGGGCACCACCGGCAGGCCGGCGGCGGCCAGAAAGTCTTTGGCTTCGGGCTCGGTCAGCAGTTCGCGGCCGCTGCTGAGCACGGCGTCCACGATGGCGCGCAGACGCGGCAGGTCGACCGGCTGGGCGGCGCTGTGTGCGGGTGGGGTTTCCAGCAGCGCCTCCTGGTTCAGGCGGTAGGTGCGCAGAAAAGAAAATGCGCGCACCGCTTCTTCGGGGGTGTTGAAGTCGGGCACGCCGGCCTGGCGAAAGGTCTGACGGGCCTGGGCCACGGCAGCGTCGCCGAGCCAGCAGCCCAGCACGCGCCGGGGCTGCGCGGTGACTTGCGGCAGCAGCGCCTGCGCGATCTCGGCGCTGGGCACGATGGCGGTGGGCGCATGGATGAAGAGTACGGCGCTGTCGGTCTCGTGCGAGAGCGCTTGCAGCGCCGCCTGGTAGCGCGCGGCCGGCGCGTCGCCAATGATGTCCACCGGGTTGGCGCGAGACCAGTTGGCGGGCAACACCGCATCCAGCCGGGCCAGCAGGTCTTCGCTCAGCGGTGCCAGCGGCACGCCCTCCGTGGCAGCGGCGTCGGCCGCCATCACCCCGGCACCGCCGCCGTTGGTGAGCACGATGAGCTGGCCGGAGGGGCCATCGCGAAAGCGCGAGAGCGTCTCGGCCGCCAGAAACAGCTCGTGCAGCGTGTCGACACGCAGCATGCCGGCGCGGGCGATGGCTGCATCAAATACCGCGTCAGAGCCAGCGAGTGCGCCCGTGTGCGAGGCGGCGGCCTGCTGACCCGCAGCCGAGCGCCCGGCCTTGACCACGATCACCGGCTTGTTGCGGGCGGCGGCGCGCGCGGCCGACATGAACTTGGGCGAGGCGTCGATGCTTTCGATGTAGAGCAGGATGGAGCGGGTTTTGGGGTCGCTGCCCAGAAAGTCGAGCATGTCGCCAAAGTCGACATCGGCGCGTTCGCCGAGCGAGACGAAATGCGAAAACCCGATGCCGCGCGAGCCGGCCCAGTCGAGCATGGCCGTGACCAGCGCGCCCGACTGCGACACAAAAGCCAGGTCGCCCGGCAGCGCACCGATGTGGGCAAAGCTCGCGTTCAGGCCCATGTGCGGCACCAGCATGCCGATGCAGTTGGGGCCGAGAATGCGCAGCGTGTGCACCCGGGCGGCGTCCAGCATGGCCTGTTTCTGCGCTTTGTTGAGCCCGGCCGTGACGACGATGGCCGCCCGCGTGCCGCGCTCGCCGAGCGCGGCAATGAGTGGCGCCACGGTGTGGGCTGGTGTGCAGATCACGGCCAGGTCAGGCGCCTCGGGCAGGGCCTCGACGTTGCGGTAGGCGGTGGCGCCGCCCAGGCTGCGGTGCTTGGGGTTGACGGGGTAAAGACGGCCACGGTAGCCGCTGCTGCCGTCACCCAGCAGGTTGCGCCATACCGTGCCGCCCACGCTGCCTGGGCGTTCTGAGGCGCCAAAAACCGCCACCGAGGCGGGGGCAAACAGGGCGTCCAGGTTTCGGATGCTCATGGCTCGGCGCTTTCTGGGGTGCTGGCCGTTGGGCCGATTTTTTCACTGCGGCTGGCCGACATGAAGGCGATCAGCGCCGAGCGCATGGCTTCCTCCACCGTCATGTCGATGGGGCTGGTCCAGCTGCGTGGCACAAACACGGTGTAACCGCCGATCATGTAGCCCATGGGCAGGTACACGGCCACGTGGTCTTCCAGCTCGCCCAGCCCCCGGGCCAGGCCTTTCATGGACTGGCGGGTGACCAGGCCCACGGTGGACAGTTCGCCTCCGGGCATGCGCAGCAACACCACCTGCTGGGTGTCTTTTTCGTGCGGGGCGAAGTAGTCGGCAAAGTTTTTCAACGACGAGTAAATGCTCTTCACCACGGGCAGGTTGGTGAACGGCAGTTCCACCCAGGACAGCAGGCGCGCGGTGGCCGGCTGTGAAATGAAGAAGCCCAGCCCCACAATCAGCCCGGCGCCCAGCACGATGCCCAGTCCGGGCAGGTAGAAGTCACCAATGACGGGCCGGATCAGGGCCATGGCCAGGCCCTCGGTCCAGCTGACGAACAGGTACAAGACGTAGACCGTCAAAGCCAGGGGCAAGAACGTGATCAGACCGCGAAAGAAGTATTGGTAAATCGGTTTCATGGGAAGCTGTAAAAAAGCGGCGCGTCGAACGCGCGCAGCGGTTTCTCAGCATAGCAGCCGACTGCTGTTGCCGCATGACAGGCTGTGCCGCAGCGGCGCCGAGCCCGATTTCAGGGCGTGCCGCGCACCAGGTCGAGCGTGGCGGTCATGCGACCGGCAAACACCAGGTCGAGCTGTGCGCCGGTGCGGCTGTTGTTCACCGTGACGCCGGGTTGTCCGGCTGGTTGGGTGCCTTTCAGGCGCAGCAGGCCGTCGGGCCACTGAAAGGCCAGACGGGCCTGCATGGGCAGGTAGCCGTCGAGGTAGCGGCGCATCAGCGGCCCGGCGTGCAGGCGCCAGGTGTGTTCGTCTACCCGTTCCAGGGCTTGGAAGTGAGGTTGATGCAGGCGCTGCCGCCGCGCTTGACCTGGGTCAGTTCCACCAGGTGGCCCTGCACCTGGGCGCGCTCCACGCCCTCGGTGGACGCAATTTCAATGCGCTGCATCCGCTGGGGGTTGAAGGCGATCACGATCTTGTCGTTCGGGTCCAGCTGGTGGTGGCAGGTGCTCAGCCGCACCACGCCGCTGCTCAGGCTGTCGCCGCTGATCGCCACCCGCGAAGCGCAGTGGTAAGCGCCGGGGTCGGGGCGTTCGCTCAAAAAGCGCAACTCGCCCGCCGGCGCCACGTCGGACAGTTCCAGCGCCTGCGCCGCCAGGGGCAGGGCGAAAACCAACAGCAACAGCGGGCGATACAGTCGATCGGGGTGGGCAAGGGCCATGGCAGGCTCCAGAAAATGCTTGCAACCGGGGGGCTTGTCCCCATGTAATACGGGTTTGGGCTTCTGAACGGTCCGTTGTTGGACAAATCGGCTCGCCTTGTGTCGATCATTGTGGAACTCCACTGGCCCGTCGGGCTCTTTCTACCATGAATGGTTTTTCTGATTTTCTGGGCCGTGTGGTCAGCGGCATTGTCAAACTGGTGTTTGGTCTGGCGCTTGCCATCTTTGTGCTGAGCCTGCTCCTGGCGGTGCTGGCCGTGGTGCTGGTGGCTTCGGTGTGGTCGCTGCTGACCGGTCGCAAGCCCGCGCCGGTGGTCATGTTCAACCATTTCCGCCAGACTTCGCAGCGTTACGCCGGTGGCGTCTGGTCCGGGCGTCCCGGAGCCGGCCATCGCGCTGGGCGAGGGGCCGATCTGGGCGACGTGGTGGACGTTCAGGCCCATGAAGTGCCTGAGCCTGCAGCCTCCGGTAGTGTCGGCGGTGCACCGCGTTCGGTGCACGACCCGGTGGTGCGCACGTTGCCTTGAAACGGCGGCATCTGTGGCGCTTTTATGCCTGCAGATAATGACGACCGTTCAGTCTTCTTCAGCCTGTCGGTTTTTTCGCTGGGTCAGTGCCGTTTCGTACAAGGTGTTGCGCGGCTGGCCGGTGATCTCGGCACACAGTTTCACGGCGGTTTTCAACGGCAACTCGGCCAGCAACACGTCCAGGGTGCGCTGGGTGGCGGTGTCCAGCGTGCCCGGGCCGGCCTTGTCGGCCGCTTGCGGGTGCACCAGCAGCACAAATTCGCCGCGCGTGCGGTGGGTGTTGGCCTGCAGCCAGGCCGGGAACGACTCGGCGCTCAGGTGCGCCACCTCTTCAAACTGCTTGGTCAGCTCGCGCCCCACGGTCAGCATGCGTTCGCCCAGGGCGGCCAGGTCTTTGGCCAGGGCTTCGATGCGGTGCGGCGCTTCCAGCAGCACGCAGGCCCGCGTGTCGTCGGCGATGTGCTGCACCTCGCGCTGGCGCTCGGCTGCTTTGGGCGACAAAAAACCGGCGAACACAAACCGGCCATCCCAGCCGCCGGTGCGGGGCGAGCCCGCCACGCTCAACAGCGCGGTGATGCTGCTCGCGCCCGGAATGGGCACGCAGCGCAGGCCCGCCGCCGTCACGGCCGACACCAGGCGTGCCCCGGGGTCGCTCACGCCGGGGGTGCCGGCGTCGCTCACATAGGCCACGCGCTGGCCTGCCTGCAGGCGTTGCACCACGGTTTGCGCAGCCTCGGCCTCGTTGTGTTCGTGCAGCGCCAGCAGCGGCTTGTGCAGCCCGTAGCCCTGCAGCAGACCGGCGGTGTGGCGCGTGTCCTCGCAGGCCACGGTGTCGGCCAGCGACAGCACCTGCACAGCACGCAGTCCGATGTCGGCCAGGTTGCCGATGGGGGTGGCGACCATGTAGAGCGCGCCCTGCGGATAATGCTGGTGAGCGGCTGCCTCGCGTGCGGCGGCCAACAGGGATGGGGTACTTGCAGACAATGTGGTTTTCCAGAAAACAGGGGGCGCCAGAGTCGCAGCCCAACCGGCCCGCGCGGCCCACCACCAAGGGCATGGGTGACGCCGCAGAAGACATGGCGTTGGCGCATTTGCAACGCCACGGTCTGGCGCTGGTGCAGCGCAATTTCAAAACCTCGGGCCGGGGCGGCGGCGAGGTCGATTTGATTATGCGCGAGCCCGACGGCACGCTGGTGTTCGTCGAAGTGCGCCAACGCGGCAGCACCCGCCAAGGCGGGGCGGGTGCCAGTATCACCGCCACCAAACAGCGCCGCATTGTGCTGGCGGCACGGCACTTTTTGCTGCGGCTCGGATCAGAACCCCCATGCCGGTTTGATGTGGTGCTGATACAGGGGCAGCTGGCGCCGCCAGCCGGGGCGGCAGGGCTTCTGCACATCGACTGGCTGCGTGCAGCTTTCGATGCGTCCGCAAGCTTTTGATCCACCCCCTGACCGCTATGATCACCCCATGCTTTTGCAACGAATACAACAACAATTCATCGACAGTGCCGACCTGAAGTACCAGTGTGCGCAGTCACTTGCCCCGGTGGTCGAGGCGGGCACCATGGCGGTCTTGGTCAGTGTCACGGGCGGCGGCAAGGTGCTGGCCTGCGGCAACGGTGCATCGGCTGCTGCGGCGCAGCACTTTGCGGCCAGCTTCATGGGCCGCTACGACCGCGAACGCCCCGAACTGGCCGCGTTTTCGCTCTCGGCCGACGCCGCCGTGCTCACCGGCATTGCCAACGACTTTGATGCCCGTGCCGTGTACGCCCGACAGGTGCGCGCGCTGGGCCAGGCGGGTGACGTGTTGCTGGTGTTGTCCACCAGCGGCAATTCAGGCAACCTGCTGGCCGCAGTGGAAGCGGCGCACGAGCGCGACATGACTGTGGTGGCCCTCACCGGCGGGCGCGGTGGCCGGCTGGCGCAAATGCTGCGCGATACCGATGTGCTGGTGTGTGTGCCCCACGACGTGCCCGCCCGGATTCTGGAGGTGCATCACATGGTGTTGCACTGTATTTGCGACGGTGTGGATGCCCAACTGCTGGGCCTGCCCGACGTGTTGAGCAACGAACAGGAGAGTCCTGCATGATGTCTTTGAAGCCAAACCGCTGGAGCCGCGTTGCGGCCACCACCCTGACCGCGGTGCTGCTTGGTGCTGCGGTGTCGGCCTGCGCCCCCCTGATTGTGGGTGGCGCCATGACCGGCGCTTTGGTGGCCACCGACCGTCGCACCTCGGGCGCCCAACTGGAAGACAAGGGCATTGAGTTGCGTGCGGCCAACCGCCTGCGCGAGCGAATCGGCCAGCGCGGCAATGTGTCGGTCACCAGCTACAACCGCCAGGTGCTGTTGACCGGCGAGGTGGCCAGCGAGCAAGACAAGGCGCTGGCCGAAACCATTGTGGCGGGCGTTGAAAACGTGCGCAGCATCGTCAACGAGCTGGGTGTTTTGGGCGCCTCTTCGCTTACCCAGCGCTCGTCAGACACCTTGGTGACTGGTCGGGTGAAGGCCGCCATGATCGATGCCCGCGACCTGTCGGCGTCTGCCGTGAAAGTGGTCACCAGCCGCGGCACGGTGTACCTGATGGGCCGCCTGACCCAGCGCGAAGCCGACCGCGCCACCGAAATCACCCGCAACACCCAGGGCGTTCAGCGCGTGGTGCGGGTGCTGGAAATCATCAGTGAAGAAGAGTTGGCCCGCCTGCTGCCCAAGCCGTCTCAAAACGAAAAAGCGGCGCCCGCCAAGTAAGCCCAAGGGCCTCGCAGCGCAGGTCCCGGCAGCACCGGCGTGAGCCGGCGCCCAGCGCGCACAACCGGGGGATTTACCTCAGTCTTTTGATCAGGCTGGACGTGTCCAGCCGCTGGCCGCCCATGGCTTGCACGTCGGCGTAAAACTGGTCCACCAGTGCCGTCACCGGCAGGCGGGCGCCGTTGCGCCGGGCCTCTTCCAGCACCAGACCCAGGTCTTTGCGCATCCAGTCCACGGCGAAACCGAAATCAAACTGGTCAGCCACCATGGTCTTCCCTCGGTTGTCGAGCTGCCAGCTTTGTGCGGCGCCTTTGCCGATCACGTCCAGCACCTGGTTCATGTCCAGCCCGGCCTTCTGACCGAAGGCGATCGCTTCTGACAGGCCTTGTACCAGTCCGGCAATGCAGATCTGGTTGACCATTTTGGTCAGCTGACCGGCGCCGCTGGATCCCATGAGGGTGAAGGCGCGCGCAAACGCCAGCGCCACCGGTGTAACGGATTCAAACACCTGCTCGTCGCCACCGCACATCACGGTCAGGGCGCCGTTTTGCGCACCGGCCTGACCGCCCGAGACGGGTGCGTCGATGAACGACAGGCCCAGGTTTTTGGCCGCACCGTACAACTCGCGCGCCACGTTGGCCGACGCTGTGGTGTGGTCCACGAGCACGGCACCCGGCTGCATGCCGGCGAAAGCGCCCTGGGCGCCCAGCGTGATGGCGCGCAGGTCGTCGTCGTTGCCGACACAGGCAAACACGATGTCCGCGCCCATTGCCGCCTCGCGCGGCGTGCTCCTGGCGGCGCCACCAAACTCGGTGACCCAGGCCTGGGCCTTGGCCGGTGAGCGGTTGTAGACCGTCACCGCGTGCCCGGCCTTCGCCAGATGCCCGGCCATCGGAAAACCCATGACACCCAGACCCAGGAACGCGACCTTTTTCGGCGCAACGGATTCGTAGGTTTTGGTGGCGATGCTGCTCATGGTGGATATCCTGCAGGAGAGAGGGGGCGTTGTTCCGGAACGCGGTGGAACCGGCTTTGCCGGACCACTCGCGTGGCCCCCTTGAGGGGGTGAGGCGCCCTTCGGCGCGGCGCGGGGGTGTTTCTCTAGACGATCGTGAGGTGTTCGGTGCCTGCGGCGAGATCCAGTGTCTTGGCGCGCTGACTGTTGAGCTTGATCTGAAGGCGCAGATCGTTCAACGAGTCGGCGTTGCGCAGTGCGTCTTCAAACGTGATGAGATTGGCTTCGAAGGCGTGGAACAAGGCCTGGTCGAAGGTCTGCATGCCCATCTGGGTGCTCTTTTTCATGATCTCCTTGATTTCAGCGACATCGCCCTTGAAGATCAGGTCGGCGACCAGCGGTGAGTTGAGCATGATCTCCACGGCCGCGTGACGCCCCTTGTTGTCCTGGCGCGGGATCAGACGCTGTGACACCAGGGCGCGCAGGTTGAGCGACAGGTCCATCAGCAACTGCGCGCGGCGGTCTTCGGGGAAGAAGTTGATGATGCGGTCCAGCGCCTGGTTGGCGCTGTTGGCGTGCAGCGTGGCCAGACACAGGTGCCCGGTTTCAGAGAACTGGATCGCATGTTCCATGGTTTCACGGTCGCGGATCTCGCCCATCAGGATCACGTCGGGCGCCTGGCGCAGCGTGTTCTTCAGCGCCGCCTCCCAGCTGTCGGTGTCCAGGCCCACCTCGCGTTGCGTCACCACGCAGTTCTTGTGCGGGTGCACGAATTCCACCGGGTCTTCAATGGTGATGATATGCCCCTGGGTGTGTTCGTTGCGCCAGTCGACCATGGCCGCCAGTGAGGTGGATTTGCCCGAACCGGTGGCGCCCACGATGATGCACAGGCCGCGTTTTGAGAGCACCACATCCTTCAGCACCTGCGGCAGACCCAGCTTGTCGATGGTGGGCAGCACGGCCGGAATGGTTCGCAGCACCATGCCGACCTTGCCTTGCTGGATGAATGCGCTGACCCGGAAGCGGCCGATGGACGGCGGCGAGATGGCGAAGTTGCATTCTTTGGTGCGCTCAAACTCCGCCGCCTGCTTGTCGTTCATGATCGCGCGGGCCAGCGCCAGCGTGTGCGTGGCATTCAGCGGCTGCGGTGACACTTTGACCACCTTGCCATCGACCTTGATCGCGGGCGGGAAGTCGGCCGTGATGAACAGGTCGCTGCCCGTGCGGCTCACCATGAGCTTGAGCAAGTCGTTGATGAACTTGGATGCCTGGTCGCGTTCCATGAGGAATTACCTTTTCGTTCTCAGTGTCTGCATTCTGAAGTGAGGGCGGCGCGGGAGCGCAGAACTGGCGTGCCCCCGTGCGGCCGGCGACCAGGCGCATCGCGCCATTGACGGGGTGTCTGTCTAGCCAGGAAAATTCTCCGGGATCTTTGCTTTGCTGCGCGCTTCGGCCGGGCTGATCACGTTGCGCTTGACCAGTTCGGAAAGGTTCTGGTCCAGCGTCTGCATGCCCACGTTGTTGCCGGTCTGGATGGCCGAATACATCTGCGCCACCTTGGCTTCACGGATCAGGTTGCGAATGGCGCTGGTACCCAGCATGATCTCGTGCGCCGCAACACGGCCGCTGCCGTCCTTGACTTTGCACAGCGTTTGCGAGATCACGGCCACCAGCGACTCTGACAGCATGGCGCGGACCATGTCCTTTTCCTCGGCCGGGAACACGTCAATGATCCGGTCAATGGTCTTGGCCGCACTGGAGGTGTGCAGCGTGCCGAACACCAGGTGGCCGGTTTCGGCCGCCGTCATGGCCAGTCTGATGGTTTCCAGATCGCGCATCTCACCGACCAGAATCGCGTCCGGGTCTTCGCGCAGGGCGGAGCGCAAGGCGTTGGAAAAGCTCAGGGTGTGGGGCCCCACCTCGCGCTGGTTCACCAGGCATTTTTTCGACTCGTGCACAAATTCCACCGGGTCTTCGACGGTCAGGATGTGGCCATACTCGGTTTCGTTGAGGTGATTCACCATGCCCGCCAGCGTGGTTGATTTGCCCGAGCCGGTGGGCCCGGTCACAAGCACGAGGCCACGTGGGCGCAGGGCCAGTTCGCCGAAAATCTTCGGGGCATTGAGTTGTTCCAGCGTGAGAATCTTGCTCGGGATGGTCCGGAACACGGCACCCGCACCACGGTTGTGGTTGAACGCGTTCACCCGGAAGCGGGCCAGGCCATCAATCTCGAACGAAAAATCCACCTCCAGGAATTCCTCGTAATGCTTGCGCTGGTTGTCGTTCATGATGTCGTACACCATGCTGTGGACCTGCTTGTGCTCCAGTGGTTCGACGTTGATGCGGCGGACGTCCCCGTGCACCCGTATCATCGGTGGCAGTCCCGCCGAAAGGTGCAAGTCGGAAGCTTTGTTCTTGACGCTGAAGGCGAGCAGTTGGGTAATGTCCATCCCGGGGTTCCGTACGGTGTTGGTATGACGGGTGATTATGACGACGATTGAAGGCAATCTCCTAGGGGTCCGCACGCGGATCACGCAAGCCTGCGCACGAGCAGGACGCGATGCAACCGACGTGAAGTTGCTGGCGGTTTCCAAGACCTTTGCCCCCGCCGCAGTGACCGAAGCCTTGGCTGCGGGCCAGCACGCGTTCGGTGAAAACTACATTCAGGAAGGGGTGGAAAAAATCCTGTCCCTGCGTGCCTCGCACCCCGCTGCGGCGCTGGAGTGGCATTGCATCGGACCGGTGCAGAGCAACAAGACCAGGCTCGTGGCCGGCCATTTCGACTGGGTGCAGTCGGTCGACCGGCTCAAGATTGCCCAGCGCCTGAGTGAGCAGCGACCGGTGGAGATGCCGCCGCTGCAGGTGTGTCTGCAGGTGAACGTGGACGGTGGGCCCACCAAATCGGGCGTGGCGCCGGCCGAACTGCCGGCGCTGGCCATGGCCGTGGCTGCGCTGCCCCGTCTGACGCTGCGGGGGCTGATGTGCATTCCCGAGCCCGCGGACACTTTTGAAGCCGAGCAGGCGGTGTTTTTGCAGGCCAAAGCCTTGTTCGATGACCTGAAGGCGCGCGGCCTTGCGCTGGACACCCTGTCCATGGGCATGAGCGACGATCTGGATGCGGCGGTGGCTGCAGGGTCTACCATGGTGCGGGTGGGACGGGCGATTTTTGGCAGCCGGGCCCCGCGGGCTTGAGCCGGCTTATTGGCCCGGTACCTTGCCCGGCTTGACCGCACGGCAGTCGCCGGACAACCATTTGCCTTGACCGTCCAGGGTCACTGTCTCTGCCTTGCCCTGGCGGGTGGTGTTCATCACCATTTTCATGCTGTAGGCGGTGTCGCCGCTGAAGGTGTAGGTGCCTTCGCCATTGGACGGTGGGTTCTTGCACACAAAGCGCATGTTCAAGGTGTTGCCGGAGCGCGAAGCCACCGAGTTCGTGCACTCCCCTTCGGTCGGGCTGGGCAGGTCGCTGCGTGCCGCCATCTCGGGGGTGATGCAGACCTTCATGACCATGCCACCTCCTGCGCCCGCTTGCGGCAGGGTCATGCCCTGCTGGCCCAGCATGGCTTCCATGTGCTTGCGCTGCGCGGGCGGTAGCTGGGCCATCTGTTTGTGCATCTCGGTCATGGCCTGATCCATTGGCGGGCTGCCGCCCATCTTCTGGTGGATTTCCCACAAGCCGGGTTTGATGCTTTGGGCGCTGGCCGCCGTGGCGCAGACCAGCAGGGCGGTACACAGGGTGGCGGTTTTGAGCATGGCGGAACTCCAGTGATCTGGATTCATTGTCGTCCCGCTTGCCGGCTTTTCAAAGCGGCAGCCGCGTGCTGTTTTTCACCTCTTCCATCACCGCATAGGTGCGCGTTTCGCGCACCCCGGGCAGCTGCCAGAGCACACGGCCGGCAAAGTCGCGGTAGGCGGCCATGTCGGCCATGCGGGTTTTGAGCAGGTAGTCGAATCCGCCGGCCACCATGTGGCATTCCATGATCGTGTCGTGCGCCTGCACGGCGGCTTTGAACTCATCAAACACGGTGTGTGTGGTGCGGTCCAGCGACACTTCCACAAAAACCATCATGCCCCGGCCCAGCTTGAGCGGGTTCAGCCGGGCTTCGAAGCCCAAAATGTAGCCGTCGCGCAGCAGCCGCTGGGTGCGCGCGAGCACGGCGGTGGGCGAGAGCGCCACGGCCTCGGCCAGCTTCAGGTTGGCGATGCGGCCGTCGGTCTGAAGTACCTTCAAAATGCGCAGGTCAATGCGGTCGAGTTCGTGGCTGGTTTCGGTCATGGGTAGTGAATTATCCGGTCAGATGAAAAAAATACAGAGAAAAATTCGCCAGTGTGGCGATCACCATCACGCCATTCACCAACACCAGCCAATGTCCGGAGACCGCCATGCCCCGCCCGACCGATCGCCTGCCCTTCCCCTACCGGTCCGAAAATGCCACTGTTTCCCAGCGTCTGGCTGCGCTGCAAGGCGCGCTGGACTGGGCCGCTGCCGCTGCCGTGGCCGCGCCCTGGGTGCGTGCCGTGCGCGAGAACCCGCCGCCGTTCTGGGCCATGGAAAGCCTGCTGAAGGAATACCCCATCTCCAGTGCCGAAGGCCTGGCCCTCATGCGGCTGGCTGAAGCCCTGCTGCGCGTGCCCGATGCCGAGACGGCGATTGCCTTGACGGCCGATCAACTGGGTCGGGCCGATTTCGACGGTGCCGCCGACTCCACGCTGGCGCGCCTGTCGTCCACGGCGATTGCGATGTCGAAGAAGTTTTTACCCGAGTCGGGCGGCGAGGCGGGCCTGATGGCCAAGCTCGGCGCCAAGACCGTGGTGGCCGCCACGCTGCGCGCGGTGCAGTTGCTGGGCCGGCAGTTTGTGCTGGGCCAGACGATCGAAGAAGGTATGAAGGAGGCCGCTTCGGCCCGCAAAAAACAGGGCAACCTGAGCTTCAGCTTTGACATGCTGGGCGAGGGCGCACGCACCGACGCCGACGCGCTGCGGTACCTCGCCAGTTACGAAAATGCCATTGCCGCGATCGCACGCACGGCTGACCCGGCACGCTCACCCGCGCACAACGACGGCATCTCCATCAAGCTCAGCGCGCTGCACCCGCGCTATGAAGACGTGCAATACGAACGCGTGATGGAGGAGCTGGTGCCGCGCGTATGGACGCTGTGCCGCGCCGCAGCGATCGCCAACCTGAACCTCACCATCGACGCTGAAGAGGTGGACCGGCTGGAGCTGTCGCTCGCCGTGTTCGAGGCACTTGCGCAACGGGTGACCGAGCACTGCCCGCAATGGGCCGGCCTGGGCCTGGCGATGCAGGCCTACCAGAGCCGTGCGGTGGAGCTGATTGAACACGTGGCTGCGCTGGCCCGCCAGTACAAGATCAAGTTCATGTGCCGTCTGGTCAAGGGCGCCTATTGGGATGCCGAGATCAAGCGCGCGCAAGAGCTGGGTCTGCCCACCTACCCGGTATTCACCCACAAGCACCACACCGACGTGAGCTACCTGGCCTGCGCGCGCGCGCTGCTCGACGCGCCCGACGCGATTTTTCCGCAGTTCGCCACACACAACGCCGGCACCATTTCCGCCATCCTGCAGATGGCTTCCCGCCACGGCGTGCCATTCGAGTTGCAGCGCCTGCACGGCATGGGCGAGGGCATTTACCGGGAGGTGCTGAAGAACCCGCTGGTGACCTGTCGCGTGTACGCTCCGGTGGGCGCGCACCGCGACCTGCTGGCCTACCTGGTGCGACGCCTGCTGGAAAACGGTGCCAACTCGTCGTTTGTGCACCAACTCGCCGACGCGTCTGTGGGCATGGACGAGCTGCTCATCTCGCCGCTGCGTCTCGAACCCCAACCCGCGCTGCCGTTGCCGGCCGATCTGTACGGCGCGACGCGGGCCAACAGCCAGGGACTGGATCTGGCGGTGGCCTCAATGCGCGAGCCGCTGCTGGCCGCGCTGGCCAGCCCGCCGGTGCCGGCCGTGGCCGAGTCGAGTGTCGCCGAGGTGGACGTGGCGTCTGCCGCAGCCCTGGCCGCCTTCGCGGGATGGAACCACACACCGGTGGTCGAGCGCGCAGCCATCTTGCGCCGCGCGGCCGATGCCCTGCAACAACAGCTGCCGCGCTTCTGCGCCCTGCTGGTGAAAGAGGCGCACAAGACCTGGGGCGATGCCGTTTCCGAGGTGCGCGAAGCGGTAGACTTTTTGCGCTTCTATGCCTGTGACGCTGAGCGCGTGATGGCGCCGCAAACCCTGCCCGGTCCCACCGGCGAGAGCAACACCCTGCGGCTGGAAGGCCGCGGCGCCTGGGTTTGCATCAGCCCCTGGAATTTCCCGCTGGCCATTTTCATGGGCCAGGTGGCGGCGGCCTTGGGCACCGGCAACACGGTACTGGCCAAGCCCGCCGAACAGACGCCGGCGGTCGCGCGCGCAGCGGTGGCGCTGCTGCACGCCGCCGGTGTGCCGGTGAACGCGTTGCAACTGCTGCACGGCCCGGGCGAGACCGTGGGCGCGTCGCTGGTGGCGCAGGCGGGCATCGCGGGCGTGGTGTTCACCGGGTCCACACAAGTGGCCAAGACCATCCAGCGCGCGCTGGCCGCCAAGGACGGAGCCATCGTGCCGCTGATCGCCGAAACCGGGGGCATCAACGCCATGCTGGTCGACAGCACGGCCCTGCCCGAACAAGTGGCCGACGCGGTGGTGCAGAGCGCCTTCCGCAGCGCCGGTCAGCGTTGCTCGGCCCTGCGGCTGCTGTGCCTGCACGAAGGCATCGCCGACCACGTGATCGAGATGATTCAGGGCGCGGCGAAAGAGTTGGTGGCGGGCCTCCCGGCTGAGCTGTCGACCGACCTCGGCCCGGTGATCGACGCCGAAGCGTTTGAGGGCATCGGTCGTCACCTGCAGCGCCTGCACGCCGAGGCCACGGCGCTGCTGCCTGCCGCAGCGCCAGCCACGGCGCTGCCCAACCTGATCCCGCCGCAGATGTTCGAGGTGAAGACCATCGCCGACGTGAAAACCGAAATCTTCGGCCCCGTGCTGCAGGTGGTGCGCTGGGGCGGCGACCCGATGGCCGTGATCCAGCAGATCAACGCGTTGGGTTATGGCCTCACGCTGGGCATCCAGACGCGCATCGACAGCCGTGCCCAGGCCCTGGCCACGGCCGCACGGGTCGGCAACGTATATGTGAACCGCAACATGATTGGCGCGGTGGTGGGCGTGCAGCCCTTTGGCGGCGAAGGCCTGAGCGGCACCGGCCCGAAGGCCGGTGGTCCGCACTACCTGTTGCGCTTTTGCGCCGAGCAGACGCTGACCATCAACACCACCGCTGCGGGCGGCAACGTGGCGCTGTTCGCCGGATCGGCACAGGGATCCTGAAACCCGACAGGACTGGTGCTGCCTACCGGAACCGATCCACGAGCGTTTGCCCGGCACAGCGTCCGTGGCGTCATCGGGTGAGCGCCGTCCAGCCGCCGGCTTCAGGTTGATCTGGCGGTGTCCGGCACGGGTGCCCGGAGGGTTCCGGTCAGTTCCACCATGTCCGCAGACGGGTTGCGCAAAAAAGCGTCCAGCGTTTCGATGGGCAGGGCCGGCGCGAACAGATGACCCTGGAACTGGTCGCAGCCCTGGAGAGCCAGAAAGTCCCTCTGCTCCTGGGTTTCCACGCCCTCAGCCACCACCTGCAAACTCAGGCTCTGGGCCAGCGCGATGATGGCGCGGGAGATGGCCGCGTCATTGGGGTCGGTCAGCACATCGGCGACAAAGCCCTTGTCAATTTTCAACTGGTCCAGCGGCAGGCGTTTCAGGCAAGACAGCGAGGAATAGCCCACACCGAAGTCGTCCAGTGACAGGGTGACCCCCAAATCTTTGAGCATGCCCATTTTTTGAATGGTGATCTCCATTCGGTCGGCCAGCAAGCTTTCGGTGAGTTCGAGCTTGAGTTTGTGGGGGCGGATGCCGGTGCGCACGATCGAGGCCATGACCATGTCCACAAAGTTCGGGTGCCGGAACTGGTAGGCGCTCACGTTCACGGCAATGCTCAGCCCCGCGGTTTGTGGCGAGTCGGCCCAGGCGGCCAGTTGCTCGCAAGCGGTTTCCAATACCCACTGGCCCAGTGGCAGGATCAGGCCGGTGTCCTCGGCGACCGGTATGAAGTCGGCGGGCCTGATCAGCCCCTTGTCGGGATGGTGCCAGCGCACCAGTGCTTCCACACCCATGACCACGCCCTGGCGGTCCACCTGCGGCTGGTAGTGCACCACAAACTGCTTTTCGCGCAACCCCACCCGCAGGGCAACGCCCACGGCGGCATTGGCGCTCACCGTGGCCTGCATGGCCGGGTCGAAAAAACACAGCGTGTTGCGGCCCAAACCCTTGGCGTGGTACATGGCCAGGTCGGCCTGTTTGAGCAACTCGCTGACATCGCTTTCATCACCGTTGAACGCGGCGACGCCAATGCTGGGCGTCGCAAAGTGCTGGTGACTGCCCACCTGAAACGGTTCGCGCAGCATGTGAAGCACCTTTTCGGCCAGGACCCGCGCCTTGTGGTTGGCGGCCTCCGGGTCGGTGCTGAGGTCATCCACCATGATCACGAATTCGTCACCGCCGAACCGGGCCACGGTGTCGGTATTGCGCACGCTTCGGGTCAGTCGCCGGGCCACCTGCTGCAGCAGCTGGTCACCCATGTGATGGCCCAGCGTGTCGTTGAGAATCTTGAAGTTGTCCAGGTCAATGAACATCAGTGCGCCGTGTTGACCGCTGCGGGCGCTTTGCGCCAGTGCCTTGTGCAGGCGCTCCAGCAGCAACTGGCGGTTGGGCAGATCGGTCAGTGGGTCGTAGAACGCAAGGTGGCGAATCATGTCCTCCGCACTTTTGCGCTGCGTGATGTCACGACCCACGGCCACCCAGTGCGTCACCGCCTCGGCCGTGGCCTGCACCGACACCACTTCCAGCTCGATCCAGAAAGACACCCCGTCTTTGCGGTTCACCATCAGTTCGGTGCGGGCCTGCCGGGTTTGCTCCAGGCCCTTGGTCATCTCGCGCAGTGTGGCGATGGCCGGGTTGAGTTCCAGCAGCAAGCGCGGCGTTTGCCCCAGCACCTCGGCGCGGCTGTAGCCGGTCTGTTTCTCGAAGGCGTCATTGACGAAGACGATGCGGGGCTCTCCGTCGCCGTTCGTGTCTGCCTCGGCAATCACCACGATGTCGTTGAGTCGGGCCACACTGGTTTCCAGAAGCATCAGCTGCTCCTGTGAACGTCGACGTTCGGTCACGTCACGGAAGTACACCGCCAGTCCCTCTGCAAACGGATAGGCCCGCACCTCCAGCCATTTGCCCAGGGATGGGAAAAAGTCTTCCAGTTCGACGCGGCGGTTGGTCTTGAGCGCCTGGCCCAGTTGCTCGCGCAGCCGCTGAGCCAGGCCGTCCGCGAAGTCGTGCCAGAGTTCCAGACCCAGCAGGTCACCCGTGGTTTTTTGCAGCAGCCGCTCACTTTCCTGGTTCAGGTAGGTGAAGCAGCACTGCCGGTCGAGCGTGACAAAGGCCTCGGTGATGCTGGCCAGCGTGGTGGTCAGGCGCATCGCCAGGCGCAGGGTTGCCTGCTGGGCGTGCTTTTGTGCCGAGATATCGTGCAAGGCACCCTGGATGTACAAGATGCGTCCCTCGGTGTTGCGCAGCGCTTTGCCTACCGTGCGCACCCACTTGGGGCTGGTTCCCGGCACCAGCACCTGGGTCTCTTCGTCGAAGGCTTCACCGGTCTCGGCGCAGCGCTTCAACCACTGTTGAAGGCGGGTGCGCCATTCAGGCGTGTAGTGCTGCACCATGGACGCCGGATCGGTGATGGTTTCACCCGGTTTCAGTGCGAGGATGCGGGCGTATTCGTCCGAGTGCCGCACCTGCCCAGTGGCGCAGTCGACCGACCAGCTGCCCACCCCGGCCGTGTGCTCGGTCAAGTTCAAACGACGTTCACTCTCGTGCAGGGCTTGCTCCAGCCGGTCTTCCCGTTGTTGGTTGCGTTGCGCCAGCTCTTCATGCTGGTGGACGGAGTCGAACAGGCTGGCTGCGTGCGCTGCCAGTGCCCGCAGACCGGGCATGGCCGTGTCCAGATCGGTGTGATCGTGCAGCCTGCTGTCCAGCAGGGCCAGCCAGGTGGTGGGCTGGTTGGGTTTCAAGGGCAGCGGCAGCATCTGGCAGAAGCGGACCGCTGGCTGCGCAGCCACGGTGGGGTAGTTCAACAGCGAAGGGTGTGCGCCGGTGTCCCGCAGATCGTTGCCGATCTCGGTGGCGATCTGCACGCACAGCGCAGCGGCAGACGCCACCGCCTCCGCCGGCATGCCGCAGGTGCCCAGAACTTCCGGGGCTCCGGACGATGCCCGCACCAGCAACGCAGCCGGCGCATGGCCGAGCAGGGCGGCCAGTTGGGTCACGCGGCACCATTCTGTTGAAAGCGGGTCTGCGAAGGTCTGGTCTTTCAAGGGTGAGGCCCTGTGGGGATGCCCGGCGTCGTGTGCGTGAGGCATGGGGGATACGCCTGGGTCGGTGAGGGGTTGATGCATACAGAGTCAGGGGCAACAATTTCGCAGGAAGATCGGTCCCGCTGGCGCAGCGCCTTGATTGTGAACTTCACCCCAGGCCAGCGGTCTTTCGTCGGGTTATTTGTAGCAAAATTGTTATTATTTGTAGCTTTTGTACTAGCATTGTCAGCGCAAGACCGTTGGGTGCGGATTTTGTCGCGGGGATCGTGTGCCAAAATTTTTCGGGAGTTGATGTGAGCGCAATGACAGAACTTCGGCAGCACAGCAATGTGGCCAGCCTGAAATCGGCACTGCATCAACTGTGCAGTGAGTTCGGTCGTGTCACCCGTCTGGATATTCTCACGGCCATGCATGAAGGCACCAAGCAGGCTATTTGTTTCCTGCGCATGGAGCGGCCTGAGCAGGAGCAGCAACTCATGAAAACCTTGGGCGTGGGCCGGTTTGGCGGTGAAGTCGTGTTTGTGCTGAATCTCAACGTCCCTGCGGCCAGCGAAGACGCTGGTCCTTCGTCGCAATGGGCCGATTCCAATATGTACGATTGACCGGCGCCGGCTGGATCCGGCCCTGAGAACGCAGAAGCCCTCACCCCAACCCCTCCCGCAAGCGGGAGAGGGCGTAAAGACAATACCGGACCGAAACAAGAGAACCTGTTTTCGGTCGCGCCGGGTTCAGGCCATGCCACTACGGTGACACCCAGCGAGAAACAGCCCCATGGCACTGGCGTGCAAGGTGCCAAAGCCGCAGCGGCGAATCTCGCGTGGCCCTGGACGTCGGCGGTGGGGCTTCGTCGTCAGAACCGGGGCAATTCCGGATGCGCCAGACGCCCCCCGCGCACCAGCATCTTCCCGTATTCGGCACAGCGTTGCAGTGTGGGAATGACCTTGCCGGGGTTGAGCAGCTCTTTGGTGTCAAAGGCCCGCTTCACGCCAAACATTTGTTCGTTTTCTGCCGCGCTGAACTGCACGCACATGCTGTTGAGTTTTTCTACCCCCACACCGTGTTCGCCGGTCACGGTGCCGCCCATGGCCACGCTGGTTTCCAGAATGTCGGCGCCAAACAGCTCGCAGCGGCGCAGCTGGTCGGGGTCGTTGGCATCAAACAAAATCAGCGGGTGCAGGTTGCCGTCCCCGGCGTGGAACACGTTGGCGCAACGCAACCGGTATTTCTTTTCCATCTCGGCGATGGCCAGCAGGATGTCGGCCAGGCGCTTGCGCGGAATGGTGGAGTCCATGCACATGTAGTCGGGGCTGATGCGTCCGCTGGCCGGAAAGGCGTTTTTGCGTCCGCTCCAGAAACGCAGGCGCTCGGCTTCGTCCTTGCTCACGGCGATGGCGGTGGCACCGCACTGGCGAAGCACAGCGCTCATGCGGCCAATTTCCTCCTCCACTTCCTCGGGCGTGCCATCACTTTCGCACAGCAGAATGGCCTCGGCCGACAGGTCGTAGCCGGCGTGCACAAAGTCTTCCACCGCTGCGGTCATGGGTTTGTCCATCATCTCCAGACCCGCCGGAATGATGCCGGCAGCGATCACCGAGGCGACGGCGTCGCCGGCTTTTCGGATGTCGTCAAAGCTGGCCATGATGCATCGCGCCAGCTGGGGCTTCGGCACCAGCTTCACGGTGACTTCGGTGGTGACGGCCAGCATGCCCTCGCTACCGATCACCAGCGAGAGCAGGTCGAGTCCCGGCGTGTCCAGAGCCTCGCCGCCAAACGTGACCGGCTCGCCTTCGATGGTGTAGCCGCGCACGGTCAGCACGTTGTGCACCGTCAGTCCGTACTTCAGGCAATGCACGCCGCCCGAGTTTTCGGCCACGTTGCCACCGATGGTGCAGGCGATCTGGCTGCTGGGGTCGGGTGCGTAATACAGACCATGCGGTGCGGCCGCTTCAGAGATGGCGAGGTTGCGCACGCCACCTTGCACCCGCGCCGTGCGCGAACGGGGGTCGATATCAAGGATGCGGTTGAACTTGGCCAGCGACAGCGTGACCCCCAGGGCGTGGGGCATGGCGCCTCCCGAGAGGCCGGTGCCGGCCCCGCGCGCCACCACCGGCACGTCCAGCGCATGGCAGGCCTTGAGCACGCCGGCCACCTGCGCTTCGGTTTCGGGCAACACCACGACCAGCGGGCGTTCGCGGTAGGCGGTGAGGCCGTCGCATTCGTAGGGCACCGTGTCTTCGGCCTGCCACAGCAGGGCGTGCGCGGGCACCACCGTGCTCAGGGCGCGAACCACCTCGGCCTGGCGGCTGGAACGGTTGAACTGGGCAACTTCAGCGGAGGCGGTGGGTGCGTTCATGGCGGCTCGGTTGGTGCGGTGACTGGGCTGAAAACCAGTTTAGGCCAAAGCCGTCGGCCAGGGTTGAAGAAACTTGCAGCGTTGTGTGAGGTGACTGGTGGTGGTCACAGGCGCACCCTTGAAATTTTCGGACCCGAACACCATTTTGGTTTCGTGCTGGCGGGTTTTCGGCTCGCCGGCCACCGTCAACCTGTATCAACTGATGAAATCGAAGGAGTGCGACCATGAATGGACTGATGACCCGCGGCAGCTTGTTTGACGATTTTTTCAAGGATGTGGCGCCTGGCTTTTATGTGAAGCCCCTGCACGGCGATCCTTTGCCCGCCCAGATCAAGGTGGACGTGAAGGAAACCCCTGACGCTTACCTGGTGCAGGCCGAAGTGCCCGGCGTGCCCAAGGACGATATTCAGGTCACCGTGGAGGGCAACGTGGTGACGCTGCGGGCCGAGGTCAAGCAGCAGGATGCACAGCACCGCGACGAGAAGTTGCTGCGCAGCGAGCGCTATTTTGGTGCAGTGTCTCGCAGCTTCCAGCTGCCGGTTGATATTGACCAGGCCAACGCCAAGGCCCGTTACGAGCATGGTGTGCTCAGTTTGACGCTGCCGAAAAAGAGCGCCAGCGGTGGTCAGCGTCTGGCGATTGAGTGATCGCTGTTGATCCGGCCCTGAGCATTCAGCTGTTCCTCGCCCCAACCCTTTCCCGCAAGCGGGAGAGGGCGTGAGGACACCACCGGGCCGAATCCATGAGCCTGCCGCGCAGTCGGGTGCGCTGAGTCTTCAACCCACGGCCTTTTTCAGCCACTCGGCAAAGGCCGTACATTCCCAGCGGTCCATGGTGCCGGTGCGCCAGCACAGGTAGTGGGCGTGCGGGCTGGGCACATGGCGTTCGTACAGCGGCACCAGCGTGCCATGCTCCAGCCAGGGGGCGGCCAGTTTGAGCCGCACCAGCCCCACGCCCATGCCGGCGGCGGCGCCGTCGCACATGAGGCCGATGTCGTTGAACTGCGAGCCGTCCACGGGCTCGGGCCAGTCCAGGTTGTGGGCGGCAAACCAGGTGCGCCAAGGCTCCAGCGGGCTGCGCAGCAGCGGCACGCCTTCCAGGTCTTCGGGCGCGTCAAACGGGCCATGCTCGCGTGCAAAGGCTGGCGAGGCCATGGGTGTTACCTCGTCTTTCATCAGGCAGACGTGTTCCACGTCGGCGTAGCGGCCGGTGCCGAAACGGATGGTCAGGTCGGCGTCCTCCGCCACCACGTCCAGCAGCGGAATGCTCACCTGCAGCGTGAGGTCGATCTCGGGGTAGGTTTCGCTGAACTGCTTCAGACGTGGCAACAGGATGGAGCGTGCAAACGTGGGCGTGACCGCCAGCTTGAGCTTGCGCCGCCCCGGTGTGGCCGCCTGGCTGGGGAATTTCTGCAGTGTGGCCAGGCCTTCGCGCACATGGGCCAGGTACTCGCTGCCTTCGGTGGTGAGCGAGAAGTCGGTACGGCCAAACAGCTTGGTGCCCAGAATTTGTTCCAGTTGCTTGATGCGGTGGCTCACCGCGCTGGGCGTGACACACAGCTCTTCGCTGGTCTGGGTGACGCTGCGCAGCCTCGCCAGCGCCTCAAAGGTCAGGAGGCATTGAATCGGCGGGATGCGAATCGTCATGGCGTCACCTTAAACGCTGCGGTTGAGAGGACGCGGTCCAGGCACGATGCGCACGGCCGCCCCGAAGCGGACGTGCGCCCCCCAGCGGCGGGAAGCAGCCCGAAGGGTTGCATCGGGGGGGCGTCATTTAAACACCACGGTCTTGTGACCGTTGAGCAGCACCCGGTGTTCGCTGTGCCATTTCACGGCGCGGGCCAGCACCTGGCTTTCGGTGTCGCGGCCCAGGGCGGTCAGGTCTTCCACGGTGTCGGTGTGGTCGACACGGGCCACGTCCTGCTCGATGATCGGGCCTTCGTCCAGGTCGGCCGTCACGTAATGGGCGGTGGCGCCGATCAGTTTCACGCCCCGGTCGTGCGCCTGGTAATAAGGCTTGGCGCCCTTGAAGCTGGGCAGAAAGCTGTGGTGGATGTTGATGGCCTTGCCCGAGAGTTCGCGGCACAGGTCGTTGCTCAGAATCTGCATGTAGCGCGCCAGCACCACCAGCTCGGCGCCTTCGCTGCGGATGATGTCGAGCTGCTTGGCCTCGGCCGGGGCCTTGGTGGCAGCGGTCACCGGGATGTGGTGAAACGGCACGTTGTAGCTGGCGGCGAGCTGGTAGAAGTCGCGGTGGTTGCTGACGATGGCGCGGATGTCCAGCGGCAGCAGGCCGCTCTTCCAGCGGAACATCAGGTCGTTCAGGCAGTGGCCTTCCTTGCTGACAAAAATCACCGTGCGCACCGGCTCGGCCATGGGGTGCAGGGTCCATTGCATGGCAAACGGCTCGGCAAACAGCTTCAGGCGCAAGCGCAGGTCGTCCTGGGTGAGCTGGTCGCAGGCGAACTGCACCCGCATGAAAAACAGGCCGGTGGCCGGGTCGTTGTACTGGGCTGCTTCTTCGATGTTGCCGCCGTTTTCCAGCAGAAAACCAGAGACGGCGTGCACGATGCCAGGGCGGTCCTGGCAGGAAAGGGTGAGAACGTAGGTGTGGTGCATGGCGGTGCGATTGTCGCAGCATGGCCGCCGGTGGGCCTGCCGGCGCCGTGAGCAGTGGAGCCGCTGGCAGGGGCGTGTGGTGCCAAAATCGCGCACCGCCCACGTTTTACCGGGCCGCACAGGAGCCAACGTCATGGACAACACCGCACTATGCATGGACAACCAGTGGTTGCCCTTTACCCCCAACCGCAGTTTCCAGAAAGACCCCCGGGTGTTTGTGGCCGCCGACGGCATGCACTTCACCACCCACGATGGACGCCAGGTGATCGACGGCATTTCCAGCCTGTGGTGCGTGGGCGCCGGGCACAACCGCAAGCCCATCAACGAAGCCATCAAGAAGCAGCTGGACACGCTGGACTACGCCACCGCTTTCAGCGTGAGCAACGACAAAGCGTTTCGCGCCGCCGAGATGATTGCCGCGATGGCGCCGGGCGACCTGAACAAGGTGCTGTTTTGCAACTCGGGTTCGGAAGCGGCCGACACCTCCTTGAAAGTGGCACTGGCCTACCACCGTGCGCGCGGCGAAGGCCACCGCAACATCTTCATTGGCCGCGAACGCGGCTACCACGGCGTGGGCTTTGGCGGCATGAGCGTGGGCGGCATTCCGGCCAACCGCAAGGTGTACGGCACCAGCCTGCTGCCGCGGGTGGACCACATGCGCTTCATCCACGACCCGCTGAACCACGCCTACATCCACAACGCCGAACCGGTCTGGAACGAAGACCTGCTGCTGGAGCTGGAAAACCGCATCTTGCCGCTGCACGACCCGAGCAACATTGCCGCCGTGATCGTGGAGCCGGTGGCGGGCAGCGCGGGCTGGTATGTGCCGCCGCAGGGCTACCTGAAGCGTCTGCGCGAGATCTGCGACAAGCACGGCATTTTGTTGATTTTTGACGAAGTCATCACCGGCTTTGGCCGCCTGGGCACCGCTTTCGCGTCCGACTATTACGGTGTGCAGCCCGACATGCTGAACTTCGCCAAGGCGGTCACCAACGGCGTGTTTCCGCTGGGCGGCGTGGTCTGCACCGACCGTATTTACAACGCCATGATGGGCGCCCACGGCAGCGCGCCCGAGCATGCCATCGAGTTCTTTCACGGCTACACCTACTCGGGTCACCCCGTGGCCTGCGCGGCGGCGATTGCCACGCTGGACCTGTTCCGCGAAGAGCAGCTGTTTGAGCGCGCCGGCGCCATGGGCCCAGTGCTGGGCAACGCCATGCACAGCGCACTCAAAGGCCTACCTCACGTCATCGGCATCCGCAGCCTGGGGCTGGCCGCGGCGGTGGAACTGGCGCCGCTGCCAGGCTTGCCCGGCAAACGCGCGTTTGATGTGTTCATGGACTGCTACCACCGGGGCGTGCTGGTGCGCAACGCGGGTGACAACCTGGTGTTTGCGCCGCCCTTCATTGTGGAAAAGTCGCACATTGAGACCATGGTCGGCGTGCTGACCGACGCCATCAAACGCGTGGTTTGACCGGCTGATCGGGCGCTGACAGCGGCACTTTCAGCGCCCCATGTGCTTCTTCATCTCGGTGCAGTGGTCGGTGGGTGGGCGCGGGGGCGTGGCCCACACCGTGTCGGCCTGGCCAGCCCACTGCGCCGCAGGTTTGACGCCGTTGGCGGTCACGGCCTGCGCCATCACCACATGGTGGCTCACACCCGCGGGCAGGTGCCGGGGCACGCCGAGGTCGCGCCGCACATGGCCATTGCCGGCCACCAGCAGCACCGTTTGGCCCGGTTTCAGGGCAACCACCGCCACCTGGGCCAGGCTGCGGTCGCGGGCGATCTGGATGCGGGTCAAGGGTGCAATCTGGTGCTCGGGCAGCAGGTTGCAGTGCCCTTCCCGGATGTTGCTTTGCTGCTGCGCCAGGGCATCGGGCGTCAGCCGTTCGTCCAGGGTGCTGTCGCCCATGGCGGTGTGCATGTTGGCACGCGGCAGGTTGCCACCCAGCACCGGCACACCCGCCGCCACGGCCGCCATCACCACCGGGCCGTACACCGCCCAAGGCCAGCCGGCGTTGGCATCGCCGCTCCATTGCAAGGCTTGGCGCACCTCGGCTTCGCTGGCGCTGCGTGGCAGGCCGGTCGTCGAGCGGCCTTGCTCCAGCATCTCCATCACCACGGCGGCCAACTGACCGCGCTGGCTGAGCAGCGCCACGGTTTCACGCTGCAGCGCCTGGTGTTCGGGCGCATCGTGCTGTTCACCCAGCAGGAGTAAGGGCACAACCGGCAGCTGATTGACTTGTGCCGACGCAGCAGGCGCTGTGCTGCCACAGGCAGCCAGCGCAGCGCCGAACAGAACGCCAATGGCCATCTTCTGGCAGACCCGGGTGACAGCGCGTCGACAGTTCATGCAGGGATACTACGCGGCTCGCCGCTGCGTCGCGGGTGCCCCATCCAGAACCCCGAGTGCTTTCCTTTCTTCCCTTGCCGCCCACCGCCTGGCGCCGCGTGGCCCTGACCCTGCTGCTGGCTTACGCGTCTGCGCGCCTGTGCGTCTGGCTGCAAACCCCCATTCCCTGGATGATCGGCCCGCTGGTGGCCACGTCGCTGGCCTCGGTGCTGGGCGCCCCCACCGAGAGCTGGGTGCCGTTTCGCAACGCGGGGCAGTGGGTTATTGGGGCCGCCTTGGGCCTGTATTTCACGCCTGCCGTGGGCGCACTGGTGGCGGGCCTGTGGTGGGCGATTGCGCTGGGCGTTGTCTGGGCGCTGGCGCTGGGGCTGGGTTTTGGTGCCTGGCTGCGCCACCAACACGGCGCGCACCTGTCGTCGCTCGGCCCGGCCCAGTTGCGCAGCACCACCTACTTTGCGGGCGCCATTGGCGGTGCGTCTGAAATGACGCTGATTGCCGAGCGCCACGGTGCCCGCACCGACCTGGTGGCCGCCGCCCACAGCTTGCGGGTGCTGATGGTCACGCTGGCGATTCCGTTCGTCTTGCAATTCTGGGATGTGCAGGGCCTTGACCGCTTGCCGGATGCGCTGCGTGAGGTGCACGCACAGGGCTTGCTCTGGCTGGCCGGCCTGACGCTGGGGGGTGCGTTGCTGATGCGGCACCTGGGCCGTGCCAATCCCTGGTTCATGGGAGCTTTGCTGGTCACGGTGGGCATCACCTTGTCGGGGGTGGTGCTAACGGCCATCCCCGTCGGCTTGACCAATGCCGCCCAACTGGTGATCGGTGTGAGCCTCGGGGTTCGTTTCACGCCGGCTTTTGTGCACACCGCGCCGCGCTGGATGGCTTCGGTGGCGCTGGCCAGCGGGGTGATGATGGGTTTGTGTGCGGCCTTTGCCTGGGTGCTCGCGGCCCTGACCGGTTTGCACCCGGCCACCCTGGTACTGGGCACATCGCCCGGCGGCATTGCTGAAATGGCCATCACCGCCAAGGTCCTGCAACTGGGCGTTCCCATGGTCACCGCTTTTCAGGTGTGCCGGCTGGTGGCGGTGCTGGTGCTGGCCGAGCCGGTGTACCGGCTCTGGATGCGCCTGCGACCCGTCTGACGTCGCTCAGGGTTTGCGTTTCGCAATCAGCGTCAATGTCGGAAGGTGCCCTCGCGGGTGACGATCGCCAGATCCACAAGTGAAAGACCGGTGTGTGCCTTGTCGCTGTAGCTCACGCGCAGGCCCTCGATGTTCAGACTGGCGTTGCGCAATCCGGCCACAAAGCTGGCACGCGTTGGCTTCGGTCCGGCCAGCTTCAGAGCCTCCACAAGCGCTCTCGCGGTCACATAGCCTTCCAGGCTGCCGTAGGAAAAGGGTTTGCCCGGATAGGCTTTGGAAAACGCATCCTGGTAGGCGCGGGTCACGGCGGTCTTGCGTTCCCACGGGCTGGGCATCACCTGCGCAAAGATCATGCCGTGGGCCAGGTCTTTCAAGCGGTTGGCCAGCTGGGTGGAACCGGAGTTGACGCCATAAAAGCTGGTTTTCAGGCCTTGGGCTCGCGCTTTTTGAATCAACTTTTCGTACACGCCAATGCCGCCGTGGTTGAACACCATTTGCGCCTGGCTTCGAGCCATCTGAGCCACCAGGGCATCGATGCCGGCATCGCTCACGTCGGACTTGAACGGCAGGTCGGCAACCAGATTCAGGCCCAGCTCTTGCGACAGGCGGGTGACATTGTCCAGATGCTGCTGACCGGTTTCGGAGTCGGAACGGAAAAAAGCCACCCGCTGCACGCCCAGGCTTCGGGCGTGGGCGAGCAGCGCACGGAATTCGGCCTTGTGCTCGGCCCGGACGGGGAACACCGAAGGCTGGTGGGGCGTGCGCAGCGTGGGCGATCCGGCCATGGGGCCGAAGAACGGCACATTCAGTTCGAGAGCGGCTTTCATCACGGCCGTTGATGGGCCGCCCTCAATGGATCCAAACAGCAAAAAGGCCTTTCCTTGCGAGACCAGTTGGTGAGCGTTGGTCTCTGCCTGGCTTGATTTGTTGTCGTCATCAAGCACTGTGACCACCACCTCGCGGCCCAGCACGCCTCCTTGGCGGTTCACCTGATCCAGGTAGGTCTTGACCCCCTCAAGCACGGCGACGCCGTATTCATTTTTGCCCCCTTGCAGGGTGAGGGTCTGGCCAATCAGGATTTGTCGGGGTGAGACACCGTCTTGCGCATGGACGCTGGTGCCGAGCAGCAGTGTTGCCATGGCCACGGGTATCAGCCAGCGGGTGATGAATGCTCGATGGCTCATAAGTCCTACCTTTCAAGGCAAGAGTTTGCAGGTCTCGACAGTTGGTCGCGGCGGTGCAATTCGAGAGAGCGAGGGGGCGCGTGAAAAAGCCTACAGGTCGCGGCAAAACCTGTAGGCCTTGGGGTGTGCAGAAATGTGAACACCGCTCAGTGCATGATCACCGGCATCTGCGCCAGCGAAGCGTAGCCTTCCAGTGTGTCCTCCACCTCTTCTTGCGAAGGGGTGCTTTGCTGCCAGGCGGTGATCTGGATCTGGAACATTTCGGCCCAGGAGCCGTCGAGGTACACCTCTTTGCCCGAGCGTTTGTCCACGATTTCAAAGCCGTGGCGGGGGATCTGGGGACCGTCAGAGATGACGTTGTCACCGTCGGCGGGGGCATTGGCCAGGATGTGGACCACGGCAAAGGCATCCGAGTCGTAAAGCATGTGCATGACTGAAATATCCTTCCAAGAGAGAAACCTGTGTTCCTGATGACCTTATATCGGCAATTGGTCGCCGATATGGAGCTCAGACTGCCTTTTAAGTGGATACGTTCCGGGTGGTTTCAAGATGCGTGACATTTTTGGCACAGTCGGGTGCTGTTTCAGGGCATCTGACGGAGCTGCTGGTCCACGCGGTCGCCGCTGTCCTGTGTGATGCGGATGCGCACCGGCAGGTAAGCCAGTGTGGGCGCCAGCCAGATGTCGATGCGGCTGTCGCGGGGCTCGCGCGGTTCGCGCACCAGCCGGCGGGCTTGCAGGATGCCGGCCGGCAGCGCCAGGGTTTCCTCATCGCCGACCCGAAAGCGCCAAATTTCAGCGTCGCTGGCACCGGCCACCTGCAGGCTGATCAGCTGCCCTGCAGGGTAAGCGGCTGGCTGGGCGTTGAGCAGGCCCGCCAGTTGCATGAACAGGCTGAGCCGGTCCTGGGCGCCCGGCTGCAGGGTGGCTTCGGGCCGGTTGTTGCTGAAACGGATGGTTTGCTGGGCGTGGTCAAAATGGGCGGCACGCTCGCTGCGGCTCTGGTCTGAAAAGCGGGTGGGCAGCACACCACTGACCTCCACACGCCCGGTGCTGGTTTGCACCCGGCTGCCAAGCAAGGGCAGGCGCAATTCCATGCGGGCACCGTAGTGGCCGTCAGCCTGGGTCCAGGCCAGCGTGCCGCTGGCGCTGTAGTTCAGGCCTCTGATGGTCCCCGTCACGTCGTACGCGAGCTGCGTGCTGGCGGGCAGGCTCGCCGGTGGGCGGCTTTCGCCGCGCGCCACCGCGGCCTCGGGTGGCACAGGAGGGGCGGTGACGTCTGCGGGCGCGGGCAGGGCTTGCGGTGCTGAATCGGTTTCGGGTACCGCTGTGGGTGCCGCCTCAGCCCGCTTCGGTGGCTCGGTCTGCGGTGCGCTGCCGGTGTCGGATTCTTTAACCCGCACGGCCTGTGTGGCGTCCGCCGTTTCATCAAGAGGGGCGTTGGCGACCGCTGCGTCCGCTTGGCGCTGCGGTAGGGGCCGCAACGCGGGCGGGGGCGACTTTGCGGCGGGTTTTGGCTTTTCTGCGGGCGGGGGCCGGGCGCCTGGTGCTGCCGTCGCGGTGGAGGCAACGATCCAGCGCACCGTGCTGACGGGGGCGCTCGGTGCTGCCGCAGCCGCAGGGGATGGCGATGGCGTTGGTGCAGCGTGCGTGGTGTCGCGCACCTCGGGAGCGCCCAGCGCCGCAGGTGTGCCGGTGGGCAAGGCGTCGACCAGTGGCGTCCAGCCACCCAGCAGCAGCAGGTGCAGCCCCAGCACCGCAGTGCCCAGCAGGGCCAGGGTGGTCCAGCGCGGTGTGGCGGTGGCGCGTGGGGGGTGCGGGCTCACGGGGTGTCAGGTCCGGGGCGGGTGCCCCAGGTCGGCGCTGAGCTGGCGGGCGCAGCGCAACAAAGCCTTGGCCGGCGCGCCGTCCCACCGGGTGTCGAGCGTGGCCACCGAGCCCAGCACCACCACGCCCAGCGCCAGCCGCCCCTGCGCGTCGTAGACCGGGGCGCAAAAGCCACCCACGCCGGGCACCAGGCTGTGTACCACGCGCGCCAGCCCGTGCTGGCGGGTCTCGTTCAGCATGACCTCTACGGCTTGCTGCGATTGCGGCACGTCCAGCAGCGGCATGGCGTTATTGGGCAGCTTCTTCAGGCGGACCAGTTCGTCGCGGATCATGGGCGCAATGCGCTCGGCGTCGCGCCCCTCGGTGCCCATGAAGGCGGCAAAACAGCGGCCGGTGGCCGATGTCAGCAGCGGCATCACATCGCCCAGGCGCAGCGTCACGGGCACAGTTTGCGGCGCTTCGGCCCAATGCACCATGGTGGGCCCCTGGTTGCCCCACACCGCAATGGCCAGCGTGTGGCCGGTTTCCAGCAGCAGCGCGGGCACGCGCTCGCGCGCCAGCTTCACGGCGTCAATGCGGCTCAGGCTGGCCAGGCCCAGGCGCAGCGCGGCCGGCCCCAGGTCGTAGCGGGTGCTCACCGGGTCTTGCATCACCAGGCCCAGGCGCTGAAAGCTCACCAGGTAGCGGTGCGCTTTGGCCGCGCTCATGCCGGCGGCGGCGGCCAGGTCGCGCAGCATCAGTGCGCCGGGTGCGTTGGACAGCGCGTTCAGCAGTTCAAACCCCACCTCCACCGACTGGATGCCGGCCCGCAGGTTCTCGCCGCCGTCCGGGCTGTCGGCTACGGGCGCCTTCTGGTGGGTAACAGCGTTGGAGGGCGGGGCTATGGGCATGGTGCTGGAAGATCGGTCAACGGTGGACAGGGCTATGGTCTAGAATTCTGAACTTTACGAATAGGTTAACCTATTTCACTATTCGTAATTTTTTAGTGCTTGATGGCGTTGCTGAAGTTCGCTGCACAGGCCCCAGGGCGTGTGCGGTCGCCTGGGGGTGCCATCACGGCCATCCATTGACACTGCAGCAGGAGACATGCATGAAGCTCGCCACTTACAAAGACGGCTCGCGCGACGGACAACTGGTGGTGGTTTCCCGCGACCTTTCGACCGCGCATTATGCGACCGGCATCGCCCACAAGCTCCAGCAGGCGCTGGACGACTGGAATTTCATCAGCCCGCAGTTGCACGACCTGTACCTGACGCTCAACCAGGGCAAGGCGCGCCACGCGTTCCCGTTTGACCCGGCCCTGTGCATGGCGCCGCTGCCCCGCGCCTACCAGTGGGCCGACGGTTCGGCCTACATCAACCATGTGGAGCTGGTGCGGGCGGCCCGCAACAGCGAGGTGCCCGCGTCGTTTTACGCCGACCCGCTGATGTACCAGGGCGGCAGCGACGATTTCATTGGCCCGTGCGACGATGTGGTGGTGCCCAGCGAAGACTTTGGCATCGACTTTGAAGCCGAAATTGCGGTGGTGACGGGCGACGTGCCGATGGGCGCCACGCCCGCCCAGGCGCTGGACGGCATTCGCCTGCTGATGCTGGTGAACGATGTGTCGTTGCGCAACCTGATTCCAGCCGAGCTGGCCAAAGGCTTTGGCTTCTTCCAGAGCAAGCCGGCCAGCGCGTTCAGCCCGGTGGCGGTCACGCCCGACGAACTGGGTGACGCCTGGCAGGGCGGGCGCGTGCACCTCACGCTGCAAAGCACCTGGAATGGCCGCAAGGTGGGCATGTGCGAAGCCGGTCCTGAAATGACCTTCCATTTCGGCCAGCTCATTGCCCACATCACCAAGACGCGCAACGTGCGCGCCGGCTCCATCGTGGGCAGTGGCACGGTAAGCAACAAGGCGATTGAGGTGGACGGCCGCAAAGAGTGGCCCAAGGGCTACAGCTGCATTGCTGAAAAGCGCGCCATTGAAGCCATCCTGGACGGCCAACCGTCCACCGCTTTCATGAAGTTCGGCGACACCATTCGCATTGAAATGAAGGGCAAAGACGGTCAGAGCATCTTTGGTGCGATTGACCAGACCATCGCGCTGCTGGGCGCCTGAATCGGACGGCCCCCAGGGCGGCGGGATCAGGTGCGCACGCGGCCGTCGCCCGTCAGCATGGACAGCTCCACAAACCTGGATGCGACGTGGTTGCCGGGGCTGAACGACACGTTGAAGCCACCGATGGAATAGTCGCGGATGCTTTCCAGACCGCCAATCAGGCTGTCGCGCGTCAGGCGGCCGCTGGCTCGGCGCATGCCTTCGGCGAACAGCCGCGCTGCCATAAAGCCTTCCATGCTGGAAAAGTTGGGCTGCACCTTGTTGCCGCCTTGTGCAATGGCCGCCAAAAACTCGCGCGTGATAGGTCGCGAGGTGCTGTAGGGCGTGGGTACCACCTGTGAAACGGCCACGCCGGCACCGTCTTTGCCCAAAGCGTCGGCCAAGGCTTGCGTGCCGACAAACGACACGTTGTAGAACGTCCCACCGTAGCCCGCTGCTCGAGCCGCACGGATGTAGGCTGCGCACGAGGTGTAAGCGCTGATTTGCACCACGGCATCGGGTTGCGCTGCGTTGAGGATGCTCACCGCCTGCGCCACGTCCACCGAATTGCGTTCCACCGTGGCCACGGCCACAGGTTTGAGTTGCATCGCATTCAGCGCCAGTGTGACGCCGTCCAGGCCGGCCTTGCCGTAAGCGTCGTTCTGGTGAAACACCGCGATTTTCTTCAGCCCCAGGTTGGTCAGCTGCTTGACGATCAGGGCGGTCTCGTCGTTGTACGAAGCGCGCATGTGAAAGGCCAGGCGGTTGAATGGCTGGCGCAATGCCATGGCCCCGGTGAAGGGTGCAAAAAACGGGGTTTGCGCCTGGGTGGCCAGCGGCAGCGCGGCCAGGCTGGTGGGGGTGCCGATGTAGCCAAAGAGCGCAAACACGTCGTTGTCCAGCAGCTTGCGGGTGTTGGCCGCACAGCGATCGGGTTCGTAGCCGTCGTCGAGCAGGCTGATGTCAACCTGCGTCTGGTTCGCACCACCCCGGGCATTGAGTTGGTCAAAGAACAGCTTCGCGCCGGCGTGGAACTGAATACCCAATTGCGCCGCCGGCCCGCTGAAAGCGGCCGACTGCCCCAGCACCAGGCGGTTGGCCGGCTGCGCCTTCAGGGCCGGTGCGCCCAACGCTGCGGCACCTGCGATAAAGGAGGTGAATCGACGGCGCGAAAGACCGCTGGCGGGTGCGTGCAGAGAAGAGGGTGGGGGCGAACTTGGCATGTTGGGTCGCAAAAGGCGGCGGGACCGCTGGGTTGTGAATGTGTCTTTGCGTCATGATTCTGGTGCACGCTCCGGTCGCATGGGCGCCGTTTGGTTTGCGGATGCGACCGTTCGTAGCGCAGGAAGCCGGTTTGGTGGACTTGGCGCCCGGCGGGACTCCCCGGCGCTGCCGATCCAGCCTCATCCGAGGCCAGTTTCACCGCGTGTTCAGGTGGCGTACATTCCGTCCAGCGACGCAAAACCCTTGACTTCGATGGGGTTGCCAAACGGATCGCAGAAGAACATGGTCCATTGCTCTCCCGGCTGCCCGGCAAAGCGCAGTTGCGGGGGCAGCACAAAGTCCACGCAGGCAGCTTGCAGCCGCTCGGCCAGCGCCTGCCAGGCCGGCAGCAACATCACCAGGCCGAAATGCGGCATGGGCACCCAGTGATCGCCCACCCGGCCCGTGCGGGTGGTTTTGAAGGGCTCGCCCAGGTGCAGCGAAATCTGGTGGCTGAAGAAGTCGAAATCCACCCAGGTGTCGGTGCTGCGACCTTCACGGCAACCCAGCACGCCGCCGTAAAAGCGCCGCGCCTCGTCGAGGTCGGTCACATGAAACGCGAAGTGAAACAGGCTGCGGGCGGGCAGGGTCTCGGGCGAGTTGGGACTCATGCGCGCAGCATATCAAAGGGCCCCCCGCGCCAGGACGGCACCACCCGCTCGCCTATCTTTCGCCAGGGCATGGGTGGGCCGTTGTCCGGTTGGTTCAGCGCTGTGAAGGGTCTGCCGCGGTCTGGTCGTACTTCAGAAAGTACTGGCGCGCCATGGACACCACCTGCGCGTCGGTGGGGTGGTCGCTGCTGATCACATCGATGATGCACTTGTCCACCGCGTGGGCATGGTGTTTGCAGAAATCGCGGAATTCGATCTTGGCGCTGGCGGGGCCCGTCAGCAAGATTTCGCTCACACCCTCCAGTGACCGGGCGATGTGCTGGAAGAAATCCTTGTCGGGACCCACGTGCCCGTGCTTGGGGGTGTGGTGGCTGCGGGCTTTGATGCGCTGGGCTTCAACGTGCTCGCGATCAAACATCAGCACGTGCGCTTCGCTGTGGTCCATCCAGACAACGGCGTGAAAAGTGGTCATGTGGGGGGCTCCTGAAGTGAGTTAAAAAACAAAGGTGGGCGTGGTCAACAAGCCGGGTGCGCAGCTTGTCAGGTATTGATACCGGCCAACAACGGGCGGTCTGGTGGTGCAGTTTGGGGACGGTGTTTAGAGGCTGGGCATGGCCATGCCACCCCCGGTTTTTTCGACTTTTTCCTGACAGCCCACACACCGCATGGCTGTGGGGTTGGCGTGCAGGCGCGCGGTGGCAATGTTCACGCCGCAGTCCAGGCACAGGCCATAGCTGCCATCGGCAATGCGTTTCAGGGCGGCGTCGATGGCCACGAGTTCGGCAGACTCGCGCTCGTCCATCGCAAAGGCCAGGTCGCGCTCGGAGCCGGCTTGTGCCCAGTCGTCGCTTTCGGTCGAGCGCAGGTTGGCTGCTGCCTCGGCCCGGCCCACCGCACCGCCGCGCTGAGCGCGCAACTGGGCCAATGTTTCGGCGCGCATCTGCTTCAATTGCTCGGCAAAACTGTCAGAAATCTGCTGGCTCATGGTGGTGTCCTCGGGTGTCAAGTAATGTGCATCAAAGGTCTGAAAACCTCAGTGACATGGTCTATTCATCTGGCCCTTTGGGGTTTGATGCATGTCAATTGGCGTTGGATCTGTCCGCATGAAACGGCGCACAAGCGCCGGGAATGTCCTGATGCGGCGTTTCACGTTGCGACCCCCGAAAGAGACGAAAATTAACGGTTGATTGCAGACGTTCGCTGAGCCTGTCGGGCTCGGTGCGTCAGACCCAAGACGCCATTCCCTTTTTCCCACCAACAGGAGACCCCATGCAGACCGTGGACTACAGCCGCTACCAGACCCTTGCCATCAACCGCCGCGGCCCCTTGGTGGGCGGTGTCCCGTCGGTGCTCGACATCCAGATGCGCGCCGACGGCCCCGGTGGCAACGGCAAGCTGCCCACGGCCGGGCACGAAGGGCATTGGGAATTGAGCGAGATCTGGCGCGACGTGGGGCGTGACGACAGCGTGCGCTGCGCCGTGCTGCGCGGCAGTGGCCTGGGCTTTTCGGGTGGCGGCGACCTGGCGCTGGTGCACGACATGGCCACCGACTTTGATGTGCGCACCCGGGTGTGGAAAGAAGCGCGCGACCTGGTTTACAACGTCATCAACTGCGACAAGCCCATCGTCAGTGCCATGCACGGCCCAGCCGTGGGCGCCGGGCTGGTGGCGGGCTTGCTGGCCGACATTTCCATTGCCGCCAAAAGCGCCAAGATTGTGGACGGGCACACCCGCCTGGGCGTGGCCGCCGGGGACCATGCCGCCATCGTCTGGCCGCTGCTGTGCGGCCTGGCCAAGGCCAAGTACTACCTCATGCTGTGCGACCCCATCAGCGGCGAGGAGGCCGAGCGCATTGGCCTGGTTTCGCTGGCGGTGGAGGACGACGCCCTGATCGACAAAGCCTTTGAGGTGGCGGACCGCCTGGCCAGCGGCAGCCAGACCGCGATCCGATGGACCAAGTACGCGCTCAACAACTGGCTGCGCCAGGCGGGGCCAGCGTTTGACACCTCGCTGGCGCTGGAATTCATGGGTTTTGCCGGCCCCGATGTGCACGAAGGTGTGGCATCCTTGCGTGAGCGTCGGGCGCCCCGTTACGGCGTGGACAGCGACGCCAGCGCTGGTTGAGCCACTGAATATGGGGGCCGGCCTTCAAGACAACTTCCAGGAGACAAGTCATGAGCGACGCATCGGGCAGTGGATTCGGCAAATTTGTGCCGGGTTTTGAGTTTCTGCAAAACCTGGCGGGCCAGGCGGCTGGCGGGGTGGCGCAGGGGCTCGGACAGAGCATTCCGCAGCTGCCCAACCTGGGCAACTGGGTGGCGCCCACCTTCAGTGTGGAAGACTTGGAAAAGCGCATTGAAGAGCTCAAGGCCGTGCATTTCTGGCTCGACCAGAATTCCAAGGCGCTGGCGGCCACCATCCAGGCGCTGGAGGTGCAAAAAATGACCCTGGCCACGCTGCAAAACATGAACTTCAGCATGGGTGATGTGGCCAACGCGCTGAAGGTCAAGGCGGCCGAAACCTTTGCGGGATTTGCCGGCTCCAGCCACCCCCCGGCGCCGGCCCCCACCCAGTTTGCCGGCCTCGAGATCCCGCCGCGCACCTATGGCACCCCCGCGCCCGTGCAGCCTGAAGCCGACGCCGGCGATGAGGCCGACGACGAGGCTTACGAAGATGAGCCGAACGACGAACCTGAAGACGAGCCAGCGCCTCCAACGAGCAAACCGTCCTTGCGCAAGTCAGGCGCCAGCGCGCCAGCAGAGGCCCCGGCCGGTGGTGTGGTGGACCCGATGCAGTGGTGGGGCGCCCTGTCTCAGCAGTTTCAGCACATCGCCGCCAATGCCATGAAAGATGTGGCTAAACAGACCGCGCTCGATACCACCCGCGAAGTCGCCAGCGGACTGACCGAACAAGCCGTGAAAACGGCCACGGGCATGGCTGGCAAAGTGACACGGGGGCTCACTGACACGGTGGCGCGCAACGTGGGTATGGCCACCGGCGTGGGCAAGGCGGCTGCACGTGCCGTGGCGCCCGGCAAGGCCACCCCGAAACCAACTGCAAAGCCAGCCGCCCGGGCCGCGGCCAAGTCGCCAGCCAAGAAGGCTCCCGTGCGCAAGCCCGCTGCTGCGCCCCAGGCGCGCGCTGCAGCCCAGCCCATGGCCCCGGGCGACTGGACCATGCCAAACGCCTTTTTTCAGGTGCCCGGATTTTCGCTGGGCGGTGCTGCGGCACCGAAAAAGGCCCGTCCGACGAAAAAAGCGGCGACTTCACCAACCCGCAAACCTGCTGCGAAAAAAGCCACGGCTAAAAAATCGGCACCGCCCAGCGGGCGTCGCTGACACCACGGAACCACCGGGCCGTGGCGCGGTCGATCACCCATGAAACTTTTTCCCTACGCCCACGCCACCCACCCCCAATGGCGCATGGCTGCTGCGCTGGTGCTGGCACAGTTGCGCGCCCAGATGGCGCGGCCCGACCACGCCCAGGCGCCCTCGCTGGCGCTCCTCTACATCACCGACCATTACGCCACCGAGGCCGAGGCGATCCTGGCCCACCTGAGTGCTGAACTCCCCGAGGTGACCGACTGGGCGGGCACCGTGGGTGTGGGTGTGGCCGCCAACAATGTGGAGTACTTCGACGAGCCCGCCATGGCCGTGATGCTGTGTGACCTCAGCCCCGACCAGTACCGCGTGTTCAGCGGCGTGGCGCCGCTGGCGGCCAGTGGCCGCGTGGTGGGCCCCGACGGCTTTGTGGCCCACACCGCGCTGGTCCATGCCGACGGCAACACGCCCGAACTGGCCGAACTGATTGCCGAAGTGGCCGATCGCACCGCCAGCGGTTATGTGTTTGGCGGCCTCTCGGCCAGCCGCAGCAACACGGTGCAATTCGCCTTCAGCAGCGCCGGCAACCTGAGCGGCCAGGGCGCGGCCAGCGGTGTGTTTCATGGCGGGCTGAGCGGCGTGGCGTTTGGGCCGGCGGTGGGCATGGTGTCGCGCGTGACCCAGGGCGCGCAGCCGGTGGACCATGAGCGCACCGTGACCGAAGCCGACGCCAACCTGGTGCTCCAGCTCGATGGCGAGCCTGCTCTGGATGTGTTGCTGCGCGAGCTGGCGATTTCGCTGGACCAGCCCGAGCTGGCCATGCCCCGCCTGCGCGCCACCTTGGTGGGCCTCACGTTGCCCAATGGCTCGACGGCGGATGGCGTGGCGGCGCCTCGGCGTGGCCAGTTTGGCCCGGAGGTCATTGTGCGCCACCTGATTGGGCTTGATCCTGGCCGCCGCGGCGTGGCCATTGCCGACGTGGTGCCTGTGGGCACCCGGCTGGCGTTTTGCGAGCGCAACGTGCAAGCTGCCCGGGCCGACCTCACGCGCGTGTGTGCAGAGGTGCGCGAAGAGCTGGAACCACAGGAGCTGAGCATGTCCATGGCCACGGCTTTGGTCGCCTCAGAACCCGATGCTGCACCGCACCCGGCCCGGCGCATTGCCGGGGCGGTGTATGTGAGTTGTTCCGGGCGCGGAGGCCCGCACTTTGGCAGCCCCAGCGCCGAGTTGCATATCGTGCGCCGTGCCCTGGGCGATGTGCCGTTGGTGGGGTTTTTTGCCGGTGGCGAAATTGCACACCACCGGCTCTACGGTTACACCGGCGTGCTCACCGTGTTCACGATGCCGGTCTAGGACGAATCGCTCCCGCAGCGCTTTGCGCTACCCACGCCTCAAGGGGGCGGAGCTGTCGTTCCGGTAAAGCCGGTCCGGCGACGCCCTGGGTGGGACCGTTTCAGGCGCTGCGGCTTCAGGCCAAACGCTGGGGTGTGGGCGCTGGTCGGCCCAGTCCGCGTCCGCTGGCGCGTGCCCGCTTCAGCAGGAACCGCACGCTGCCGATGTTGAGCAGGTTGAAGCCGATGCCGGTGATGAAAGCGGGGCCTGGCAAGAGCCGGTCAGGTCGAAGATGGCGCCCCGCATCCACCCGCCCAGTGCCATGCCGAACAGCGTGGCCATGAGCACCGTGCCCTCGCGCCCCGGCTTGGGCGGGTGGGAAATGCTCGCGCACGATCAGTGCGTAGCTTGGCACGATGCCGTCCCGGAACAGGCCGACCATGCCCGAAATGAGGTGCCGCGGCACCAGCCCGTCGAAGGGCAAGAACTTCAGCAGCGCCGCGCCTTGCACCACCGCGCCCGGCAGCAGGGTGCGAAGGCCACCAAGCTGGTCCGAGATCCAGCCCGAGATGGGGCGGCTGGCGATGCCCATGCCCCGCATGACCGACAGCATTGCGGCGCCACGCGTTGTGCCAAAGCCCAGGTCGTTTTCCACCGGTCCGTGCGGCATCGACATGGTCACGCAGCACGACACGCCCGCCACACGCAGCAGCACCTGCAGCGTGCCGGGCGGGAGGCCGAGCGGTCGTGCTTCGGGCCGGCTGGCGCAGGGGTGGTTGGGCGTGGCCAGCTCGGGCCTCGGCAGGCAGTTGCCGCTCATGCCGATCGCCAGCGCGATGCTCCAGCGCTGCGTAAACCAGCGCGAGGTGTCGGCCACCAGCGGGGCAAAGGTGGCCGAGGTGACGAGCAGTCCGATCAGGATGCCTTGCGCCAGGCTGAACTGCCACAGGTTCTGGGCCGCTCCTGCGGCGATGAGACCGAGGCCCAGCCCCAACGCGCCGCAAGCACCGGCACCATCACGCCAAAGTGGTCTGACAGCCGGCCCTTGAGGATGCCGCCCAGGCCAAAGCCCACCCTCGTGGGCATGTAGGGTCGTGAGGCGTCACCGCGCGCGACATCGCAGTCGGCCGGTAGGGGCGGCAGCACCACCGTGACCGAAGACATGACCACGCCACCCAGCGTCACGAGCGCCTGCGACACCACCAGCCGAAACCACGCGTCAGCCGATTCGGCCGTGGCGGCGGGCGGGCTCGGGGTCATGGTGCGGGTGTTGCCGTCTCGGGTGCAGCGTCGGTGGCTTCGCTGTTGGTGGTCACCGTGTCTTGGGCGGGTGTTGCAGCGTGCCGTGCCAGCCTTGTGCGCGCCCGCTCCAGGGTTCGGTTGGCGTCCAGCACATGCATGCCGTACATGTCGGCAAAGGCTTCCACGGTCTTGCCGCTGGCATCGAAGGCACGCAGCAGCGCCTCTTCGCGCGCGGCGCGGTTGGCGGCTTCGGTCAGTGCGTCCTGGGTGAGCTGGTTCACTTCTTCGTCGCGGCCATGCACGCGCTGAGCGTACTCGTCACGGGGCAGACCCGAGGCCTCATACGCCTGCAAGATGCGCTGGCGCAGCTTGGGGCGCAGGTCTTCGCGGCTGCGGGCACCACGGCGGCGAAACACCTCAATCAGTGCATGGTGCACTTGTTCTGGGGTCAGGTCTTCCACCGGCTGGCCGCTCAGGTCATGGCGCGGCAGGCCCGACGCGACCACGGTGAGGTAACGCGTGGAGCGCGCATGCAAACCCAGCGCAGCCTTCAAGCTCTCTTTCTCCAGCACATCAGGGTGGGCGGCCAGCAGATCCTCAAAAATGCCGCGCTTGAGCGGCAGCAATGTCTCGCCAAACAGCACCGGAACCAAGGTGGCTAACTGGTCCAGCACTGGGTGCTGGCGCGCCGGTGCAGGCCCGGCAGGGCGATCGGCGGCGGAGCGTTGCGGACGGCGCCCGCGGTTGGGCCGCTGCCCACGTGCGGCTCCGTTCGGTTGTGCCGCGTGGGGCTCAGCGGTTGCCGGGGCGGCGTTGTCGGGCGTGTCGTTGGCGGTGGCGTTCATGTGGCGTGTTGCGGTCGGTGCAAAAAAGTGCCCGGTATCGGGCAAGGCCCGCCATCATGCCAGCGTTGCGGGTCATATCTGAAGCGACGCCAGGCTTCGGCTCCCCGTGAGGCCTTGGTGTCATGCGCGAGGCGCTGAGCTTTGCTCCTCGCGCACCAACTGGCGCATGGCCCACAGCCCCAGCGCCGGGCCGAGCGCCAGCCAGGGCAGCAGCGCGCCCAGGCTCACGGTTTCTGCGAGCGACACGAACAGCAAGATGCTCACGATGGACAGTGCAAAGCCCATGCTGTTGGTGAGGGTGAGCACGCTGCCCACCGCTTGCGGGGGCGCGTTGCGGGCGGTGAGGGTGGAGAACTGCGGCGAGTCGCCCGCCACGGTGATGCCCCACAGCACCAGCCAGCTGTAAAACAGCAGCGCGGGTGCGTCAATGACCCAAGGTGTGGCCAGGCAGCACAGCCCGCTGATGGCCAGTTGGGTGCTGGCCACCCGCGCGCTGCCCCAGCGCAGCGCCACCCAGCCGCCCCCAGCGCAGCCGATGGCGCCCGCGCCCAGCACCCAGAAGGTAGCCCACGACAGGTCGGTGCCTTGGAGCCGCGTAGCCAGCACCAGCGGCACCATGACCCACATGGTGTACAGCTCCCACATGTGGCCAAAGTAGCCGAGCACCGAGGCGCGCACGCGGGCATCGGTCCAGACCGTGCCCAGCGCCAGCCACTGCAATGTGGTCACGCGGGCGTGGGCGTGGGGCGGGTCGCGGGTACCAAAAAACAGCAACAGACCACCGGCGGCGGCCAGCGCAGCCACCCCCAGCATGAGCGTGGGCCAGGGCAGGGCGCCGCTGAGCGCTCGCAGCGCGTGGGCGCTGGCCGAGCCGAGCACCAGGGCGCCAATCAGCAGCCCGAGCGCGGCACCCAGGCCACTGCCGCCAGGACGGTTGTACCACTGGGCGGCGATTTTCATGCCCACCGGGTAGATGCCGGCCAGAAAAACCCCGGTGAAAAAGCGCCAGGCCAGCAGGGCTTCGTAGTGCGTCACCGTGGCCCAGGCGCCCACCGTGCAGGCCGCGCCCGCCAGCGCACAAAACAGGAACACACGGCGTGGGGCAAAGCGGTCGGCAATGGCGAGCAGGGCAAACACCAGCGTGCCCACAATGAAGCCGAACTGCAGCGCCGACGTGAGTGGCCCCACGGCGCTGGCGGGCCAGCCCAGTTCGCGTTGCAAGTCGGGCATGACCGCGTTGACCGCAAACCAGAGCGAGGTGCCGGCGAACTGCGCCAGCACCAGCACGGGCAGGACGTGGCGGGGAACGGTGGGTGCGGTCATGGCGCGCAGCTTAATCGTGCGCCGGGCACAGGGCCTGCCGCGAAGGCGTCAGCCTCGCACACCCCGCGCGCGCGGTCGGTTTTGAATTGCGCCCGAAACGCGCCAAAGCGCCCGGCGTCCAGCGCTTCGCGCACCTCGCGCATGAGGTTCAGGTAGTAATGCAGGTTGTGGATGGTGGCCAGCATGGGGCCGAGCATCTCGCCGCAGCGGTCCAGGTGGTGCAGGTAGGCGCGGCTGAAGCCGTTGCGCCCGCCCGCGTCCCAGCTCACGCCGGTGCGCCCGGCGGGCGTGTCCACCGGGCGGCCCGCGCAGGCGTAGCAGGTGCAGGTGGTGTCCAGCGGCTGGTGGTCGGTCTTGTGGCGCGCGTTGCGGATCTTCAGGTCTCCATAGCGGGTGAACAGCGTGCCGTTGCGCGCGTTGCGTGTGGGCATGACGCAGTCGAACATGTCCACGCCGTCGGCCACGCCCTGCACCAGGTCTTCCGGCGTGCCCACGCCCATGAGGTAACGCGGCTTGTGGGCGGGCAGGCGGTGCGGCGTGTGCGCCATGATCTGCAGCATCTGTTCCTTCGGCTCGCCCACGCTCACGCCTCCCACGGCGTAGCCGGGAAAGTCCATTTCCACCAGCGCTTCCAGCGACTCCTGGCGCAGGTGCTCAAACATGCCGCCCTGCACGATGCCGAACAGCGCGTTGGGGTTTTCCAGCCGGGCGAATTCGTCTTTGGAGCGCACGGCCCAGCGCCGGCTCATTTCCATGCTCTTGCGGGCTTCGGCCTCGGTGGTGAGGTGGCCGCTGGTTTCATAGGGCGTGCACTCGTCGAGCTGCATCACGATGTCGCTGTTCAGCCCCGTCTGGATCTGCATGCTGACCTCGGGCGACATGAACAGCTTGTCGCCGTTGACGGGAGAAGCAAAGGTCACGCCGTCTTCGGTGATTTTGCGCATGGCGCCCAGACTCCAGACCTGGAAACCGCCGGAGTCGGTGAGGATGGGTTTGTTCCACTGCTCGAAACCGTGCAGGCCGCCAAAGCTTTTCATCACGTCTTGGCCGGGGCGCATCCAGAGGTGGAAGGTGTTGCCCAGGATGATCTGCGCGCCCATGTCCTCCAGGCTCGATGGCGCCACGCCTTTGACCGTGCCGTAGGTGCCCACAGGCATGAAGATGGGGGTTTCCACCACGCCGTGGTTCAGCGTGAGGCGGCCGCGGCGGGCATGGCTGCCCAGGTAGGCACCTTCGGCGGTGTCCGTTTTCAGCAGGTCAAAGTTCAGCATAGGGGGCTCCAGGCAACGCGGCATTGTACGGACGGCCCCTGCGCTACTCGGGTGTGTCGCTGACCCGGAAACGCCTGGACCCTTCTTTTGTCGCGTTGAGCGCAGTCAATCGGGGGGCTGCCGGCCGACCCCAAGGTTTACATGGGTTCAGTTTTTCTTGTGAAGCTGCAGCCTCGGCTCATGGTCATTCAGTACACACCACCACGTTCAACCAAGAGGATTCACCCCATGAAAAGTGCAGTCAACCCTGCCACGTTGGCCGTCATGAGTCTGGCGTTTTTCGGTGCTGCGGCCTTGGCCCAGCCTGCTGTTTACGACGCAGGCAAGCTGGAATACATGGACAACTGCGCCAGTTGCCACGGCGTGGATGGCAAGGGCAATGGCCCCTTGGGTAACCTGCTGCAGCGCAGCCCGCCCGACCTGACCCTGCTGGCCAAGAACAACCAGGGCGTGCTGCCCATGAACCGGCTGTTTGAGGTGCTGGACGGCGCGAATGTGCCCAGCCATGGCACGCGTGACATGCCGGTGTGGGGCCGCGAATACCGGATTGAAGAGGCGCAGCGGCTGCGCGAAGCCCGACGCCACTACGACGAACCGGCGGTGGTGCGGGCACGGATCTTGACACTGCTGGAATACATCAGCCGCATACAGGCGCGCTGACAGACGGTGGGGCTGTCGATCATGCCCTGATGCCCCTTTCAGGCGTCATTTCCGAGGGTTAGCGGGAGGCGTCCAGTGCCAGGATCCAAGCGATCAGCCGCGCGGCATCGGGTTCGGTAATGGCCGAGCGGTGGGACGGCATGTAAGGACCACTGACTGACCCTTCCCAGTGGTTTTTGTAAGGACTGGTGCCTGTCGAGGATGGGCTGGAGCCGGTCATGACCGTGGCGGTGAGTTGCTGCTGTGCGCCTTTTACGCTTTTGTAGCGCGCCGCAATATCCCGCCATGCCGGCGCGATAGGGCTTAAACCCGGCGGACCTTGGGGATCTTTCTCGACTTGGTGGCAAGCCATGCAGCCGCTGGCGTTGGCGATTTTCAGAATCTCGTCGTGACCTGATGCTGCTCCTGCCGGGGCAATGGCAAATGCGGTAACGAGAGGCAACAAAAGACATTTCATGAGGAATTCTTTCTGAGAATGGGGCGAAGGACCACGTTGGCAGATTGAACAGTGGATTGGTCAACCACGCGATTCTGATTAAACCAGAGGCGCGGACTTGGCCGTTTGGTGCGAAGATGGCGCTGAAGTACGGGCCACTGAGGCGCATGCCTGTTGCAACTGCGGGGTGGTCGGGACTTTGGGTAACCATCGCAGGATGGGATCGCCCATGATGAAATCGCGCCTGTTTTGGGCGCTCAACTGGAGACTTTCATGCCTTGCTTCAATCGTTTGAAACCTTTCGCGACGCTGTCCCTGATCACGGTTCTGTCGGCTTGTGCTTACCCGCCAGGTGCGACATCGACGGCGCCAGTCACCACCACCGTTCCATCGGCCACCGTTCAGCACGCCCGTGTCACCCACGTCCAGCTCGTGAGCACGCAGGCGCCCGCATCCGGTATCGGTGCTGGGGCTGTTGTCGGCGGTCTGGTTGGGGGCATCTTGGGCCACCAGATTGGCGGCGGTACCGGCCAGGATATCGCGACGGTCGCCGGGGTGGTGGGTGGCGCACTGATTGGTAACGCCATCCAGAACAACCAGGTGCCTGCAACGGCAAGCCAGATTTACCGTGTGACCGTGCAGCAAGACAACGGTGTGGTACGCACCTTCGATTACGCGACACAGCCCAATGTGCGCGTGGGTGACCGGGTGCGGGTGGAAAACAACCAGCTCTACCGCTGAACGGGCCGGTTGACGGCGGGGCTTACAGCCGACGCGCCTGTGTGAGCTCGGCCCGCCGCTTCGGGGGCGGGGCGTTTCAGCCGGGTGTGGCCGCGCTGGTGCGTGCGTCGAGCAGAGCGTGGTCCACGGCCGGTTCCTGGTCGGATCGGTGCCAACCCCAGGCCATCAAAAGGCCGGACCCAGCGAGAGCAGCACATCCAGGCTCAAGTGTAAAAAAGCAATCACCTGTCCCTCTTGGGTGGTAGCAGCCGATGGGTGGGGATCTTGTCCGCCGGGTTTCGAGCCGCGGCCGAAAAACGGTCAGGGACGTTAGGCCCATCGGATTGCCGCCGGGCGGTTTGCACAACGGCTTTCACGCAGGGTCGTTGTGTGACTTTTTCTGCAACAGCATGGCGTCGCCGTAGCTGAAAAAGCGGTAGCACTGCGCTACCGCGTGGCTGTAAAGGTCCATCACCCGCTCGTAGCCCGCGAACGCGCTCACCAGCATCATCAGGGTGGACTTGGGCAGGTGAAAGTTGGTTATCAGCAGGTCAACGACCCGGAATTCAAACCCGGGTGTGATGAAGATGTTGGTGTCGCCTTGTGTCTGTCCGGTTTGCGCCCAGCTTTCCAGCGTGCGCACGGTGGTGGTGCCCACAGCCACCACCCGCCCGCCACGGGCCCGGCAGTCGGCAAGGGCTTGCAGGGTTTCTGGGGGGATCGCGTAGCGCTCGTGGTGCATCACATGTTCGCTGATCTGCTCGGTCTTCATGGGTGCAAAGGTGCCTGCGCCCACGTGCAGCGTCACGCTGGCGCGTTGCACGCCACGCGCTTCCAGGGCGGCCAGCACGCCTTCGTCGAAATGCAGCGCGGCGGTGGGTGCGGCCACGGCGCCAGGCACACGGGCAAACACGGTCTGGTAGCGCCTTTCGTCGTCGGCCTCGTCGCTGTGGGTGATGTAGGGCGGCAGCGGTACATGCCCGTGGCGCGCCATCAACTCATAAGGTGTTTCATCGGCGGGACCTTGTATGCGCAGGCGAAACAGTTGGCCGTTGTCGTCGGGCCAGCGGCCCAGGAACACGGCATCAAAACCACCGCCTTTCAGCCCACCGGCCAGGTGCAGCAAACCGCCAGGCTGCGGCTTTTTGCTCACCCGGATGTGCGCCACCACCTCTTGCCCCGAGCCGTCCAGCGCCTCGTGTGGCAACAGCACGCGCTCGATCAAAATTTCAAATTTCCCCCCACTGGCTTTTTCGCCAAACAGCCGGGCTTTCACCACCTGGGTGTCGTTGAACACCAGCAGGTCGCCGGGTTCCAGCAGGCTGGGCAGGTCGCGAAAGATGCGGTCCCCGGCCTGCGGGCCGGTGGCATCGAGCAGGCGCGAGGCGCTGCGTTCGGTGGCAGGGTGCTGGGCGATCAGGTGTTCGGGCAGCTGGAAATCGAAGTCGGCCACCACGAAGGGGCGTGCCGGTGCCGGGGATGATGCGTTCATGTTGCTTGAGGGCCGGACGAGGCCCGTTCCAAGAAAAAGGTGGGTGAATAAGACCGGAAAAGGTGGATACAAAGACAGGCAGAATTGTCCCATGACCGCCGACGCGCCACAGCCTGTCCACCGCAAGGAGCTCTCAGCCCCTCAAAAAGCCTTGCACAAGCTCGGCTTGGTGCGCAGCATTGACCTGGCTTTGCACTTGCCGCTGCGCTACGAGGACGAAACCCGGATCGTGCGGCTGGCCGATGCGCGCGAGGGCCAGAGTGTGCAGGTGGAGGGCACGGTGACCCACAGCGAGATCACCCTGCGTCCACGCCGCCAGCTGCTGGTGACACTGGACGACGGTTCGGACACCTGCACACTGCGCTTTTTCAGCTTCTACCCCTCGCACCAGAAAGCGCTGGCGGTGGGCGCCCGGGTGCGGGTGCGCGGTGAAATACGGGGCGGGTTCATGGGCCGCACCATCATGCATCCCGCCTTTCATGCCGCTGGTGGCGAGTTGCCCAACGCGCTCACGCCGGTGTATCCCACCAGCGCCCAGTTGCCCCAGGCCTACCTGCGCAAGGTGGTGGCCAGCGGGCTGGCGCGGGCCGACCTGAGCGAAACCCTGCCGCGCGAGTTGCTGGGCAGTTTGCAGGAGGTGGTGCGCGCGCCGTGGACGCTGCACGAGGCCCTGCGCTACCTGCACCAGCCGGGGCCCGACGTGTCGCTGGACGCACTCGAAGACCGCAGCCACCCGGCCTGGCAGCGGCTGAAGGCCGAAGAATTGCTGGCGCAGCAGTTGTCGCAGCTGACCGCCAAGCGCGAGCGCGATGCCTTGCGCGCGCCGCCGTTGCGCACCGCGCCAGGGGGCTTGCCAGAACAGCTGCTGGGTTTGTTGCCGTTTGCCTTGACCGCGGCGCAGCGCCGCGTGGGCGAAGAAATTGCCCGCGACCTCGCCCGTCCGGTGCCCATGCACCGGCTGTTGCAGGGCGACGTGGGTTCTGGCAAGACCGTGGTGGCCGCGCTGGCTGCGGCCATTGCCATCGACTCCGGCTGGCAGTGCGCGCTGATGGCGCCCACCGAAATCCTGGCCGAACAGCATTTCGCCAAACTCATTGGCTGGCTTGAACCGCTGCTGGCCCCGCGGGGTAAACGCGTGGCCTGGCTCACCGGCAGCCAGAAGAAAAAGCAGCGCACCGAAATGCTGGCCCTGATTGCCAGTGGCGAAGCCGCGCTGGTGGTGGGCACTCACGCGGTAATTCAGGACCAGGTGGTGTTCCTGAACCTGGCGCTGGCCATCATTGATGAGCAGCACCGCTTTGGCGTGGCACAGCGACTGGCGCTGCGCAGCAAGATGGGCCCACCCCCATCGCTTGCGCACTCCGTGTCGCCGCTCAGCCCCTCAAGGGGCAACGCTGGCGGCCCCGCAGAGCCGGTTCCGCGGCGTTCTGGGCCGGGTGATGCGCATGCCACCGACACCACGGTCTACGGAGAACCTCACCTTCTGATGATGACGGCGACCCCGATCCCGCGCACGCTTGCCATGAGCTACTACGCCGATCTGGATGTGTCCACCATCGACGAGCTGCCGCCGGGTCGCACGCCCATCGTCACAAAAGTCGTTTCTGACCAGCGCCGCCACGAGGTGATCGAGCGCATTCGCGCCCAGGTGGCGCAGGGGCGGCAGGTGTACTGGGTGTGCCCGTTGATTGAAGAGAGCGAGGCACTGGATCTGTCCAACGCCACCGCCACCCACGCCGAACTGAGCGAGGAGCTGAACCGCAACACGGTGGCGGCCACGTCGTTGCCGTTGCGGGCCGATGGCGCTGAAGCACCCGCCGAACCGCCGGGAGGGGCTGGCGTGCTGGTGGGGCTGTTGCATTCGCGCATGCCGGTGGCCGAGAAAAAAGCCGTCATGGCCCTGTTCAGCGCCGGCCACATGGGCGTGCTGGTGTCCACCACCGTCATTGAGGTGGGCGTGGACGTGCCCAATGCTTCCTTGATGGTGATTGAACACGCCGAGCGCTTTGGCCTGAGCCAGTTGCACCAGTTGCGCGGCCGGGTGGGGCGGGGCGCTGCGGCGTCTGCCTGTGTGCTGCTGTATTCACCGCCCGACGGTGGGCGTCTGAGCGAAACAGCGCGCGAGCGTCTCAAAGCCATGGCCGAGACCAACGATGGCTTTGAGATTGCACGGCGCGACCTGGAAATTCGCGGACCTGGTGAGTTCCTGGGTGCGCGCCAGTCGGGCGCGGCCATGCTGCGCTTTGCCGACCTGGCCACCGACGGTCACCTGCTGGACTGGGCCCGCAGCGCCGCCACGCAGATGCTGGCGCAGCACCCGCAAGCGGCTGAAAAGCACATTGCCCGCTGGCTCGGCACCAAGGCCGAATACCTCAAAGCTTGAAGGCGCGCCACGAGGAGCCCTGCGATTGCGCCTGCCATCGGGTCTCTGGGGATGTGGATTTACCGCATCCCATGCAACCGCGTGCGGTGAGATGACCACGAAGCAGGTGCCGACGGACCTGTTTCAGGTGGCCACTCTGGCGCAAAATACCGCCCATGACGCTCACCGAACTCAAATACATCGTGGCCGTGGCGCGCGAGAAACACTTTGGCAAAGCCGCTGAAGCCTGCTTTGTGTCGCAGCCCACCTTGTCTGTGGCCATTAAAAAGCTGGAAGAAGAGCTGGAGGTGAAGATTTTCGAGCGCAACGCCAGTGAAATCGCCGTCACGCCGCTGGGCGAAGAGATCGTGCGCCAGGCGCAAACGGTGTTGGAGCAAGCCGCCAGCATCAAGGAAATTGCCAAACGTGGCAAAGACCCGCTGACTGGCCCGCTGCGCTTGGGGGTCATCTACACCATTGGCCCGTATCTGCTGCCCGATCTGGTGCGCCACGTGATCGACCGCACGCCGCAAATGCCGCTGATGTTGCTGGAAAACTTCACCGTCAAGCTGCTGGAACAGCTGCGCTTGGGCGAGATCGACTGCGCCATCCTGGCCGAGCCGTTTCCCGACACCAACCTGGCCATTGCGCCGCTGTACGACGAGCCGTTTCTGGCGGCCGTGCCGGTCACGCACCCGTTGTCCAAAAACAAGGACATCACCAACGAAGAGCTCAAGCGCGAGACCATGCTGTTGCTGGGTACTGGCCATTGCTTTCGCGACCACGTGTTGGAGGTGTGCCCCGAGTTCGCACGCTTCTCCAGCGACACCGAAGGCATCCGCAAGAGTTTTGAAGGCTCGTCGCTGGAAACCATCAAGCACATGGTGGCCGCCGGCATGGGCGTGACGCTGGTGCCGCGCCTGTCGGTGCCGTCGTCGGCGCTCGAAGGCTCACCCACCCCAGGGCAAGACTTTGGCGATTCGTCGTATGTGCGTTATTTGCCGTTCAAAGGCGAGCCCCCCACCCGCCGTGTGGTGCTGGCCTGGCGCCGCAGCTTCACCCGATACGAAGCCATTGCCGAATTGCGCAACGCCATCTACGCCTGCGAGCTGCCGGGCGTCAAGCGCCTCTCGTAACGTTTTTTCAACTTCAGGAGTGTTTCATGGCCAAAACCGCCAGCAAAGTCGCCGCGCCCACCATCAACATCGGCATCAACGAAAAGGACCGCGCGGCCATTGCCAAAGGCCTGTCCAGGCTGCTGGCCGACACCTACACGCTGTACCTGACCACGCACAACTTCCACTGGAACGTGACCGGCCCCATGTTCAATTCGCTGCACGCGATGTTCATGGCGCAGTACACCGAGCTGTGGACCGCTGTAGATCCGGTGGCCGAGCGCATCCGCTCGCTGGGCCATGCCGCACCGGGCAGTTACGCCCAGTTCGGCAAGCTCAGCTCGGTGCCCGATGCCCCGGCCACGCCGCCGAAAGCGATGGAGATGGTGCGCATCCTGGTGCAAGGCCACGAAGCGGTGGCCCGCACCGCACGTGAACTGTTCGCCGTGGTGGACAAAGCCGGTGACGAGCCCACCGCCGACCTGCTGACGCAGCGCCTGACGGTGCACGAGCAGACCGCATGGATGCTGCGCTCGATTCTCGAAGAATGACCCACCTCGGCGCCGCTTGAACGGCGTCTACGCCCACTTTCTTGCCTGCGTTTGCGCATGTCCTCTCGTTTGTCTTTGTATCTCGACCTGATCCGCTGGAACCGCCCGGCCGGCTGGCTGCTGCTGTTGTGGCCCTCGCTCTCGGCGCTGTGGCTGGCCGCGGGCAGCTTCCCAGGCCTGCACCTGCTGGCCGTGTTTGTGGCGGGCACCATCCTCATGCGCAGCGCCGGTTGCTGCGTCAACGACGTGGCCGACCGCGAGTTCGACCGGCACGTCAAACGCACCGCACAGCGCCCGGTCACCAGCGGGCGCGTGGGCGTGAAAGAAGCGCTGGGTGTGGGTGCCGTGCTGGCGCTGATGGCGTTCTTGTTGGTGCTCACCACCAATGTGGCCACCATCGTTTGGTCGTTCCTTGGGCTGGTGCTGGCGCTGGTCTACCCCTACGCCAAGCGCTACGTGTCCATGCCGCAGGCGGTGCTCGGTGTGGCGTTCAGCTTTGGTATTCCCATGGCGTTTGCGGCTGTAAACGGTGGCCCGATTTTGGAGCTGTTTGGCTCAACAACACCGTGGGCCGCGCCCGGTTTCTGGAGCGGCGTCTGGCACAGCGTGCCGCCGCTGGCCTGGCTGCTGATGGTGGGCAACCTGTTCTGGGTGCTGGCTTACGACACCGAATACGCCATGGTGGACCGCGACGACGACCTGAAAATTGGCATGAAGACCTCGGCCATCACCCTGGGCGACCGCGATGTGCCGCTGGTCATCGCCTTTTACCTGGTCTTTCTGGCCATCTGGACAGCGGCCCTGTGGCACGCCGTGAACCCTTGGGTGTGGAGCGCCACGCTGCTGGTGGCACTCGCGCAAGTGGTTGGGCACTTCCGGCTGATCAAAGACCGCACCCGAGAAGGCTGCTTCAAGGCCTTCCGCCTCAACCACTGGCTGGGCTTCACGGTGTTTGTGGGCGTGGTGCTCGGGTTGGTTTGAGTCAGCCGCGTTTTGGTCGCGGTGCCTTGCGTGTCTGTGGGCAACAAAGTTAGTTCGCGCGCGCTCCATCGGTTGTGGCTCTGTGCGAAGGCTGTTTTCGGCCAGGAACGGTAGTTCACTCAGTCGCGACCAAGGTCGGATGAAGGCTTGTTGTTGCCGTTCGTCTTGAGCATTGGAACGGCGCCTGAGACTTAAACCAGTCACACAAAGGCGAAAAATGTGGATGACCGCCGCACCATCCAGACCCGCCGCTTGACTGGGGCCAAACAGATACTCAACCTATATCTTGATCGGAACGGTATTGGCACATTCCTCCTCACACAGAGGATCTGTTACGGTCAACCGCGGGATTTCTTGGCGCCCAATCTATGGCGCAATCAATTTACCAAGTGAGTTGCGATTCGGCTGCAGGAATTAAGGCATATCGCCTGCAAGCCAGTCAGATAACTTACTCTCAACCATCGTCCAGAAAGGTTTAGGTAGTTAGTCAGGCAACCTTACGCTATCAGCAAATTCCAGTGAACCGGACCCACAAACGATAGTAGTCACTCGCACCTTATTTCCTTGCTTTAATAGCTCGCCTATCCATATGCGACCAGCATTCGGCATACTTCTATTTAGCTCATCTAGACTATCGGTATCAACATTAATAAAAAATCGTTCGTCATTATTTGTTCGCAGCACAAAACCAACGATTGTCATTTCATCAGAGTCAAACTGTCTTTTGATAACTTCACCAACAAGCGGTCTGTCTTGTTTTGAGCAGCCGATAGGAATGTTTCCAAATAAATTCGATATGGAAACCAAACGGTGAACACCTCCTCTGATGTCATATGATGGAACTGGTTCTCGCGAGCCTTGTGCATGACAAGTAGCCGCCACCAAGAAGAAAAATGGTAAAGTCCATCGAAATAAAAGCATTACATAAATTTGCATCGAAAGTAATTTCATTGTGCAGCCCTGCCTTGCCCATTTGAGTCGAATATAAGACCCCGATGTTTCGGTGGTCGATTCCTTAAGATTAGCCATGCTCAACAGCGGCACCGCCTTTGGGGTTGTGTGAATGAGTACCTCAATCTGTAACAACCGCATTAAAGACGACGATCAAAATGAGAGCAAGAACTGCTCCGAGAGCCAGTGATTTTGCGAGTTTGTCGACCCTGTTCTCCAGATCGGCGAAACGGGGGGGTATTACTTGGGGTGTAGCCCCAAGTTGCTGCTCTCGTGCACCGTCAGTGTCACTACTGTTTCGCTCGACACGGCGGTTGCCGGATGATGACTGAGTGTTTCGAGTTGCTAGCCAGACCAAGTACGCGCCAGCAACAAGGTCGTTCACTACCCAGATTCCCCGAGAGAAATAAAACGGGAAGATCGGATTGTAGAGAGCGGCGAGGACTGCCAATGGAATAAAGTGAATCGGAAATGTTACGCGCGATTGACGAGTTGACAGTATCGCATAAACACAGAACCCAGATACAACCCAGCGAATAAGATGGTAGGCATCAATCGGCAGTGGCATTATTCCCAGGAAGGCCACGCCCGCCGGAACGAATAAAATCCTCACTTCTGATTATCTCCAGTGGATCTTGAGCGAGTTAGGACCCAGCCAAGAGCGCCGAAGAGAGTGCCTACAATGGCTTGAAGTGCGGCGTTGTGTCGCCCTGTGTTGATCTCTAAGAAGATGGCTGTCGCCACAACCCCCACGATCCAGGCGACCAGTGCGACAGTAATTCTAAGTATTATTTTCATGCTCGATCCCTATCTAATTGAACTGTTGATGACTCTGATCTGCGAGGTGCTCGCAATGGCCGAGTGAGACTGAGACGCGTACGAGGGGAACGTTGAAGTTCCTGTAAAGGATTTTAGGATTGCCTGGATGTGGGAAATATTTCGTGCCGATGTCGAGTTTGAAAACATTTTTAAAATTGAGTTGAGCTGCAACGGCACGAGCTCTATCGGGAAAATCGTACGCCCCTTGCACCCGAAGCTTTCCATAAACGAGGAGGATGTCCTCGTGTCTTTGAATCGCGGTGTCAAGAATTTTCGCGCAGCGTGCGTGAAGGAGGTCTTCTGTGGCGGACTTCTGGGTATCCACACGAGAGTAGAGATTCAGCACGAGCAGTGCACCGTATTGGGGTTGCGTGTCGTAGATGAGGTTTTCGAGGTAGCGAATAGTCTTGTCCGCACACCGCTCATCAGCATCGCTAGGATTTTGGCCGATTATGCAAAGTGTACGGCCAGTCCGTTGTGAGAATGGCAAGAATAACGAGCCGCGATGGCGGCGGTTGTCGAAGAACTCTGCTCTTACAGAAGCAAGATCGATTTGCTCGGAGTGGAGAACACATTGCTTCATCTGGGTAAGCGGTTGCATTGATGTAATGGCGGCGTTTCCGGCGTGAACTATCTTGAGCGGTGAACGACAACTATTCTGAGCGGTGCAGTCAGGCGATGATCATCGCTCCGCTGGCGCGCTGCGTCGGTAACTCTGCACGATCATCTTCATGATAGTTGCGTGATGGATCAGGCGGTCGACGGCGGCCGCCGCGGCACACCAGTCCTACAGCCAACAACGGCAGTTCCAGGCTGAGTGCGGTCCTTTGAAGCGACTCAGTGAATGGCAGGTACCGCTGCACACCAGCCAGTGACCTTGAGTAGCCGGACGACAGGAACGGGTCGCTTCCGGTCTTCGCCCGCCACGTCCAAGAGCCGAGCGAAGACTACTTCCCAAACTCCCGCCCCAGTTCCTCGGCGCGTTTCTGCGCCGCGAACAGCGCGTCTTCAAACTTTGCCTTCACACCCGCCGACTCCATCGACGTGATGGCCGCATAAGTGGTGCCGCCCTTGGATGTGACGCGCTCGCGCAGCGTTTGCAGCGGGTCTGCAGAACGCTGGGCCAGGGTGGCCGCGCCAAGAAAGGTGCCGATGGCCAGCTGCTGCGCCACTTCGGACGCCAGGCCCATGCGGGCGCCTGCGTCGCGCATGGCCTCTAAAAAATAGAACACATAGGCCGGGCCGGAGCCAGACAAAGCCGTCACAGCGTCCAGGTCCGACTCCACGTTCACCCACACCAACTCGCCGGTGGTGCGCACCACGCGTTCGACCAGCGCGCGGTCGGCGTCGGACACGGCGGCGCGCGCCATCAGGCCGGTCATGCCCAGCCCCACCAGTGCAGGCGTGTTGGGCATGGCGCGCACGATGCGCTGCGTGCCCAGCCAGGTGGCGATGCTCTCGCTGGTGATGCCAGCGGCCACGCTCAGGTGCAGGGCGTCGCCAACGAAGGCTTTCGCGGCCGCTGCGGCTTCCTTGAAGGTCTGTGGCTTCACCGCCCAGACGACCAGATCGGACGGACGCAGCTCGGCGCTGGCAGCCTCCAGCACGGCCATGCCGGCAAACTGCTGCGCCAGGCGGGCGCGCTGCTCGTCCCAGGGCTCCACCACCTGAATGGCGCTGGCCGGATGCCCCTGGCGAACCAGGCCGCCAATGATGGCGCTGGCCATGTTGCCGCCGCCGATGAAGGTGATGTTGGGGTGGGTGGATGTGTTCATGCCGCGATTGTCGCCTCAGGCAAGCCCAGGGTCCGAGGTGGTGCCGCTACGCTGCCACGGTCTGCCGCACCGCGTGTTCCCACTGCGCCATTTGCGCAGCGGCGCGTTCGCGCGACCATTGGGGTTGAAAGACGCGCTCGGCGCGCCAGTGTGCGGTCAGTTCGTCCAGCCCGGCAAACATGCCGGTGTGCAGCCCCGCAAGGTAAGCGGCACCCAGGGCCGTGGTCTCGATCACCGCCGGCCGGACCACTGGAATGCCCAGCAAGTCAGCCTGTATCTGCATCAGCAAATCGTTGGCGCAGGCACCGCCGTCCACCCGAAGCTCGCGCAACGCCACGCCGCCCCCGGCCACACTGTCGCGGCTCATGGCGTGGAGCAGGGCGGCGCTCTGGAAGGCGATGCTCTCCAGCGCAGCCCGTGCGATGTGCGCTATGGTGGTGCCGCGTGTCAGGCCGGTGATGCAGCCGCGGCTGTTGGGTTGCCAGTAAGGCGCGCCCAGCCCGGTGAAAGCGGGCACCAGCACCACGCCGCCAGCATCGGGCACACTCGCGGCCAGCGCCTGCACCTCGCTGCTGGACCGTATGGCATGCAGACCGTCACGCAGCCACTGCACCACCGCGCCGCCCATGAAGACACTGCCTTCCAGCGCGTATTGCGGTCGCCCCGGGAGCTGAGCTGCTGCGGTGGTGATGAGCCCGTTCTGGCTGAGCTGAAAGCGGTCGCCGGTGTGCATCAGCATGAAGCAACCGGTGCCATAGGTGTTCTTCGCCATGCCGTCCGAAAAGCAGGCCTGGCCAAACAGCGCGCTTTGCTGGTCGCCCGCCACGCCGCCAATTTCCAGCGCCGCGCCCAGCCATTTGGGCTGGATGGTGCCAAAGTGTGCTGCTGAAGGCAGTGCCTGCGGCATCAGGCTGGCCGGTATGTCCAGCGCGGCCATCAGTTCGTCGTCCCAGGCGTTGCTGTGGATGTTGAACAGCATCGTGCGCGCGGCGTTGCTGAAATCGGTGGCGTGCACCGCGCCTCCGGTGAGCTGCCAGATGAGCCAACTGTCCACCGTGCCGAAAGCCAGTTCGCCCCGTTCGGCCAGCATGCGAGCGTCTGGCACATGGTCCAGGATCCATTTGACCTTTGTGCCGGAGAAATAGGGGTCAAGGCGCAGGCCGGTTTTTTGCAACACGGCGTCGCTCAGCCCCTTCGCACGCAGATCCGCGCAGGTGGCTTCGGTCCGGCGGTCTTGCCAGACGATGGCGTTGTACACCGGCTCACCGGTGCACCGGTTCCACACCACGGTGGTTTCGCGCTGGTTGGCGATGCCCACCGCGTGCAGGGCACTGGCCGCGAGGCCGGCTTTGTGCAAGACCTCGCGGGCTGTTTCGAGTTGCGTGGCCCAAAGCTCGCGCGGGTCGTGCTCCACCCACCCGGGCTGCGGGTAGATCTGGCGAAACTCGCGTTGTGCCATGGCCACCACGTTGCCGCGACCGTCAAACACGATGCTGCGCGAACTGGAGGTGCCCTGATCCAGGGCGAGCAGGTAGGTCATGCTTCTTCTTGCCTCTGTTTACTGTCTTGGTGGTTGCGACGCGGTTTGGACGCGGGCCAGGCCTCGTGCGGGGCGGGTTTGGGGCCCTCAAGTCCCGAGCCAGATCGCTCTCGGCCCTCAGGGTAGCGCAGTGTAGAGCCCATGACTGGGGCCGCGAGTGGTCCGTGGCCGTTGCGATTGGGATGGCGGGCGCACCCCCCCTGCTGCGCCCAAACCGAAGCTCACCGGTTGCCGGTTACCGGTCTGGGAGCCTGTCGGATCTGGAAGTCAGCGGCAACACATCGACCTCAGGGGTCCATTTTTCGCCCGTTGCTTGACCCATGGCGGGGCTATGGGCCTGTGAATCGGACAAAAACGATCTTCGCTTGGCCGATTTTTGTTTTTCGGTGCCCCAAGTCCGGCGGGCCCCTGGAAAAAAGCACGCGAGGTGTTGACACGGTGTGTGCAAGATGCCATAATTCGCGGCTTCGCTCAAAAAAGCGAGGTAATCCGCCCACCGACGCGGGTTGAGGCAAGGCTGCAGGTTACTGCAGTCGGGCGCAACCAGCAACGACGGGCCCAAGACTGATCACTTTCGGCCGTGGTGGCTGAGGGGATTCAAGTTGGGACTTAAATCAAATGATTCAAACGCAAACTCGACTCGATGTTGCTGACAACACGGGCGCTAAGTCCGTGATGTGCATCAAGGTGCTCGGTGGCTCCAAGCGTCGTTACGCCAGCGTGGGCGACGTCATCAAGGTCACCATCAAAGAAGCAGCGCCCCGTGGCCGCGTCAAAAAAGGCGAGGTTTACAACGCCGTGGTGGTTCGCACCGCCAAAGGTATCCGTCGTCAAGATGGTGCCCTGATCAAATTCGATGGCAACGCAGCTGTGTTGCTTAACGCCAAGCTGGAGCCTATCGGCACCCGCATCTTCGGACCGGTGACGCGCGAGCTGCGCACCGAAAAGTTCATGAAGATCGTGTCCCTGGCGCCCGAGGTTCTCTGAGGAATCATCATGAACAAGATTCGTAGTGGCGATGAAGTCATCGTGATTGCTGGCCGTGACAAGGGCAAGCGCGGCAAAGTTGTTCTGCGTGCAGACGACAGCAAGCTGGTAGTTGAGGGTGTGAACACCGTCAAAAAGCATGCCAAGCCAAACCCCATGAAGGGGATCACCGGCGGCATCATCGAAAAAACCATGCCTATCCACCAGTCCAACGTTGCCATCTTCAATGGCGCCACGGGCAAGGCGGATCGCGTGGGTATCAAGCTCCTGGCTGACGGCAAGAAAGTGCGCGTCTTCAAGTCCAGTGGCGAAGAAATTAAGGCAGCCTGAACATGACACGCTTGCAAGAAATTTTCCGCGACAAAATCGCGCCCAGCCTGGTTGAGAAATTTGGCTACAAGTCGTCGATGGAAGTCCCGCGCATCACCAAGATCACCCTCAACATGGGTGTGAGCGAGGCTGTTGCTGACAAGAAGGTCATGGACAACGCCGTGGGCGACCTGACCAAGATCGCTGGCCAAAAGCCGGTGGTCACCAAGGCCCGTAAGGCTATCGCAGGTTTCAAAATCCGCGAGCAGCAGCCTATTGGTTGCATGGTGACCCTGCGCGGTGCCCGCATGTACGAATTCCTCGATCGTTTTGTGACCGTGGCTCTGCCCCGCGTTCGTGACTTCCGTGGTATCTCGGGTAAGGCATTTGATGGCCGTGGCAACTACAACATCGGCGTCAAAGAGCAGATCATTTTTCCTGAAATTGAGTACGACAAGGTCGATGCCTTGCGCGGCCTCAACATCAGCATCACGACGACCGCCAAAAATGACGCTGAGTGCAAAGCTCTGCTGGCTGGTTTCCGTTTCCCGTTCAAGAACTGAGGTGACGCGTGGCTAAACAAGCACTACTGCAACGTGAACTGAAGCGCGAGAAACTCGCCGCCAAGTTTGCCAAGAAATACACCGAGTTGAAGGCTGTCGCCAACGACGCGAAGCGTACCGACGAAGAGCGTGATGCTGCCCGCATGGGTTTGCAAAAACTGCCGCGCAACGCAAACCCGACCCGTCAGCGCAACCGTTGCGAGATCACGGGTCGTCCGCGCGGTACTTTTGCCCACTTCGGCCTGGCTCGCGCCAAGGTTCGCGAAATGGCATTTGCCGGTGAAATCCCCGGCATCACCAAAGCCAGCTGGTAAGCACTAGGAGAACCCCACATGAGCATGAGTGATCCTATTGCCGACATGTTGACCCGCATCCGTAACGCGCAGATGGTTGAGAAAGCCACCGTCACGATGCCTGCGTCCAAAGTCAAAACCGCGATTGCCCAAGTCCTGAAGGACGAGGGCTATATCGATGGGTTCCAGGTTAAGAGCAGCGACGGTAAAAATGAACTTGAGATCGCTCTCAAGTACTACGCCGGCCGCCCCGTGATCGAACGCATCGAGCGTGTGAGCCGTCCCGGCCTGCGCGTCTACCGTGGCCGCAACGCCATTCCACAGGTCCAGAACGGTCTGGGTGTGGCCATCGTCACCACGCCTCAGGGTGTGATGACCGACCGCAAGGCGCGCGCTACCGGTGTCGGTGGTGAAGTCCTGTGTTACGTCGCCTGATGCGGGCATTGAGGAGCTACTGAATGTCACGTATTGGAAAACAGCCGGTCACCGTCCCCGCCGGGGTCGAAGTGGCCGTCAACGACGGTCTGATCAATGTCAAGGGCACGCTGGGTGCCTTGGCGCTGGCGCAAAACGCCCTGGTCAAAATTGAGAACAACGCCGGCTCGCTCACGTTTGTGCCAACAAACGAGTCACGCGAAGCCAATGCCATGTCGGGCACCATGCGTCAGCTGGTGAACAACATGGTCAACGGTGTGAGCAAAGGCTTCGAAAAGAAGTTGACGCTGATTGGCGTGGGTTACAAAGCCCAGGCACAAGGCGCCAAGCTCAACCTGACCGTTGGCTATTCGCACCCTGTGGTGATGGATATGCCTGCTGGTATCAAGGTGGAAACCCCGACGCCGACCGAAATCCTGATCAAGGGATCCGATCGCCAGCGCGTGGGCCAGATTGCTTCCGAGGTGCGCGCTGTGCGCCCCCCCGAGCCTTACAAGGGCAAGGGCATCCGTTATTCGGATGAAAAGGTCGTGATCAAGGAAACCAAGAAGAAATAAGGATCAGGATCATGTTGACGAAAAAAGAGCAACGTCTCCGCCGGGCCCGTCAGACGCGCATCCGCATTGCGCAGCAGGGCGCCGTCCGCCTGACCGTGAACCGCACCAACCTGCACATCTACGCCAGCGTCATTTCCGACGACGGCGCTCGAGTGCTGGCCTCTGCCTCCACGGCCGAAGCCGAAGTGCGTGCCCAGATCGGTGGTGCTGGCAAGGGTGGCAACACCGCTGCCGCCCAGTTGGTGGGCAAGCGCATCGCTGAGAAGGCGAAAGCAGCAGGCATCGAAAAGGTCGCGTTTGACCGTTCCGGTTTCGCTTACCACGGCCGGGTGAAAGCCCTGGCAGACGCGGCGCGTGAAGCCGGTCTGCAGTTCTGATCAAACGGAATACACAAAATGGCTAAATTTACCGCAAACATCAAGAACGAAGCGAACGACGACGGTTTGCGCGAGAAGATGATCGCAATCAACCGCGTGACCAAAGTGGTCAAGGGCGGTCGCATCCTCGGGTTCGCTGCATTGACCGTGGTGGGCGACGGCGATGGTCGTGTTGGCATGGGCAAAGGCAAGGCGCGTGAAGTGCCGGTTGCCGTGCAAAAAGCCATGGAAGCGGCCCGCCGCAACATGATCAAGGTATCGCTGAAGAACGGCTCCTTGCACCACAGCGTGCAAGGTGAGCACGGCGCCTCCAACGTCATGATGCTGCCCGCCTCCAAGGGTACCGGCATCATCGCTGGTGGTCCCATGCGCGCCGTGTTTGAAGTGCTGGGTATCACCGACGTTGTGGCCAAGAGCCACGGCTCGAGCAATCCCTACAACCTGGTGCGCGCCACGCTGGACGCACTGAAGAACTCAACCACGCCTGCCAACGTTGCTGCCAAGCGCGGCAAGTCGGTTGAAGACATTCTGGGTTGATTGGAACAATCATGACCACACAAAACACCGTCAAGGTCCAGTTGGTGCGTAGCCCGATTGGTACCAAGCAGTCGCACCGCGACACCGTTCGCGGCTTGGGTCTGCGCAAGCTCAACAGCACCAGTGAACTGCAGGACACCCCTGCAGTGCGCGGCATGATCAACAAGATCAGCTACCTGGTCAAGGTACTCTGAACCACAGGCGCAAGACATGGAACTCAACACTATCAAGCCTTCTGAAGGCTCCAAGCACGCCAAGCGCCGCGTGGGTCGTGGCATTGGCTCGGGTCTGGGTAAAACCGCCGGCCGTGGTCACAAGGGTCAAAAGTCGCGTTCGGGTGGCTACCACAAGGTGGGCTTTGAAGGCGGTCAGATGCCTTTGCAGCGCCGTCTGCCCAAGCGTGGTTTCAAATCGGCACAGCTTCAGTTCAATGCTGAAGTGACGCTGGCTGACATCAATGCGCTCGAGGCAGCCGAAGTCGATATGTTGGTGCTCAAGCAGGTGGGTCTTGTGCCTCACCTGGCCAAGCGCGTCAAGGTTATCAAAACCGGCGAAATCACCCGTGCGGTGACCCTCAAGAGCATTGGCGCAACGGCGGGCGCAAAAGCGGCCATCGAAGCCGCTGGTGGCTCGCTGGTCTGACCGGAAACAAGCGGAAGCAACCCGTGGCAACTGGATCAACGACCCTAGCCAAGACAGGCAAATTCGGCGACCTCCGTCGTCGGCTTGTTTTCTTGCTGCTGGCACTGGTGGTGTACCGCATCGGGGCGCACATCCCGGTGCCTGGTATCGACCCGGCACAGCTTGAGGCGCTCTTCAAGGGCCAAGCTGGCGGGATCCTGAGTCTGTTCAACATGTTCTCCGGTGGTGCGCTGTCACGGTTCACCGTGTTCGCACTCGGGATCATGCCGTACATCTCGGCATCCATCATCATGCAGCTCATGACCCACGTGGTTCCCGCGTTTGAGCAGCTGAAGAAGGAGGGCGAAGCAGGTCGACGCAAGATCACGTCTTACACCCGTTACGGAACGCTGGGATTGGCCATTTTCCAGTCCATCGGCATTGCTGTGGCACTTGAAAGCCAGGCCGGTTTGGTGATCGAGCCCGGTATGGGCTTTCGCCTGACCGCAGTGGTGAGCCTGGTAGCCGGCACGATGTTCTTGATGTGGTTGGGCGAGCAGATCACCGAGCGTGGCTTGGGCAACGGCATCTCCATTCTGATCTTCGCTGGTATTGCGGCTGGTTTGCCCAGTGCAGTGGGCGGACTTCTGGAGTTGGTGCGTACCGGCGCAATGAACATCCTCGTGTCGATCCTCATCATCGCCCTGGTTGTTCTCGTCACCTACTTTGTGGTGTTTGTCGAACGCGGTCAACGGAAGATTTTGGTCAACTACGCACGTCGGCAGGTGGGCAACAAGGTATACGGCGGCCAGTCGTCTCACTTGCCGCTCAAGTTGAACATGGCGGGTGTGATTCCGCCGATCTTTGCCTCCAGCATTATCTTGCTGCCAACAACCATTGTGAGTTGGGTCAGCACTGGTGATTCGACCCGTTGGTTGAGAGACATCGCTTCGGCGCTGTCACCCGGCCAACCGATTTACGTCGCCATGTATGCAGCTGCCATTATTTTCTTCTGCTTCTTCTATACCGCCCTGGTGTTCAACAGCAGGGAAACGGCAGACAACCTAAAGAAGAGTGGTGCGTTTATTCCAGGTATTCGTCCGGGTGACCAGACTGCGCGGTACATAGACAAGATCCTGCTTCGATTGACTTTTGCGGGTGCCATCTATATCACGGCTGTGTGTCTGCTACCTGAGTTTTTGATTCTGAAGTACAACGTACCTTTCTACTTTGGCGGCACATCGTTGTTGATCATCGTTGTGGTCACCATGGACTTCATGGCACAGGTGCAGAATTACATGATGTCGCAGCAATATGAATCGCTGCTCAAGAAGGCTAACTTTAAGACGTCTATCGGCAACTGAGTCGTGTTATGTCCAAGGACGATGTGATTGAGATGCAGGGGGAGGTGGTTGAAAACCTCCCGAATGCAACTTTCAGGGTCAAGCTCGAAAACGGGCATATGGTCCTGGCGCATATTTCCGGAAAGATGCGGATGCATTACATCCGTATCTTGCCAGGCGACAAGGTCAAAGTGGAGCTCACGCCGTACGACCTTTCAAGGGCGAGAATTGTTTTTCGCTCCAAGTGATCTGTCAGTTGTTGAATTTTTTTGGAATATCTAGGAGAAGATTATGAGAGTTTCGGCTTCGGTCAAAAAAATGTGCCGCAACTGTAAGATCATCAAGCGGCATGGTGTGGTGCGGGTTATCTGCACCGATCCACGTCACAAACAGCGTCAAGGCTGATTGAAGTTTAGAGGACCAACATGGCTCGTATTGCAGGCATCAACATTCCGCCGCACAAGCACGCCGAAATCGGCTTGACGGCAATTTTCGGTATCGGTCGCACCCGCGCTCGCAAGATTTGCGAAGCATGTGGCATCGACTACACCAAGAAGATCAAAGACCTCAGCGACGCTGAGCTTGAAAAAGTTCGCGACCAGGTCGGCGTTTTCACGATCGAGGGTGACCTGCGCCGTGAGACCACAATGAACATCAAGCGTTTGATGGACATTGGTTGTTACCGTGGCTTCCGTCACCGCCGTGGTCTTCCGGTTCGCGGTCAGCGCACCAAGACCAATGCCCGTACCCGCAAGGGCCCGCGCAAGGCAGCGCAGTCGCTGAAGAAATAATTGGTTTGAAGGATTTCCATGGCTAAGCAACAATCCAGCACCGCAGCAGCCCGGGTGCGCAAGAAAGTCCGCAAAAACGTTGCAGACGGCATTGCACACGTCCACGCTTCTTTCAACAACACCATCATCACGATCACCGATCGTCAAGGCAACGCCTTGTCTTGGGCTTCCTCCGGTGGTCAGGGCTTCAAAGGCTCACGCAAGTCGACGCCTTTTGCTGCCCAGGTGGCGTCCGAGGTGGCCGGCCGCGCTGCCATTGAACAAGGCATCAAGAACCTTGATGTCGAGATCAAGGGTCCAGGTCCTGGTCGTGAATCCTCCGTGCGCGCCCTGGGTGCACTGGGGATCCGCATCAACTCTATAGCTGATGTAACCCCAGTGCCCCATAACGGTTGCCGTCCGCAAAAGCGCCGCCGCATCTGATGCGTTACCGCTAATGCGGTATAATCGAAAGCTTTTTTGAGCGCCACCGCAGTCGCCTGCGGTGGCATTTTTTGCTAAGCCCACCGCCATCTCACAATAGAAATGGCTCCCGCAATTTTGCTTGCGGCAGTGAACCCTAGGAAATTAACGTGGCACGTTACCTCGGCCCCAAGGCCAAACTCTCCCGCCGTGAAGGCTCCGACCTGTTGCTCAAGAGCGCGCGCCGCTCCATCAGCGACAAGGCTAAATTTGACTCCAAGCCCGGCCAGCACGGCCGTACTTCCGGTCAGCGTACTTCTGACTTCGGTCTGCAGCTCCGCGAAAAACAAAAGGTCAAACGCACCTATGGTGTCCTTGAGCGTCAGTTCCGCCGGTATTTTGAAGAGGCGGATCGCCGCCGCGGCAACACGGGCGCCAACTTGCTGTTCTTGCTTGAGGCCCGTTTGGATAACGTTGTGTTCCGCATGGGGTTCGCATCCACGCGCGCTGAGGCCCGTCAGGTCGTGTCTCACAAGGCTATTTTGGTCAACGGCAAGTCGGTCAATATTCCTTCGTATTCCGTGAAGGCGGGCGATGTGATTGCCGTCCGTGAAAAATCCAAGAAGCAGGCTCGCGTGGTCGAGGCGCTGGAGTTGGCCAAGCAGATCGGCTTTCCCGCCTGGGTCGATGTTGCCGTGGACAAGGCCGAAGGGGTGTTCAAGAAGTCGCCTGATCGTGACGAGTTCGCTGCTGATGTCAACGAATCGTTGATCGTCGAACTGTATTCTCGTTAATTTCGTTCCCGGTGGCGGCTTCAGGGCCGCCGTCGGGCCATGCTCCGTCTGCCTTATCGGTGTAACGAGCCGAGGGTACTGAAGGAAGTCTGAATGCTGAACAATCTGCTCAAGCCCAAAACCATCAATGTCGAGCAAGTCTCGACGAACCGCGCGAAAGTCACGCTGGAACCTTTCGAGCGCGGCTACGGTCACACGCTGGGTAACGCCCTGCGTCGGGTCTTGCTGTCCTCCATGACGGGTCACGCGCCGACTGAGGTGACCATTGCCGGTGTCGTGCACGAATACTCATCCATCGATGGCGTTCAAGAAGACGTCGTCAACATGTTGCTCAACCTCAAGGGCGTGGTCTTCAAGCTTCATAACCGCGATGAGGTGACGTTGAGCTTGCGCAAGGACGGCGAAGGTCTGGTTACCGCGGCTGATATTCAGACGCCGCACGATGTGGAGATCGTCAATCCGTCGCATGTGATTGCCACCCTGTCCGCGGGCGCAAAGCTGGACATGCAAATCAAGGTTGAACGAGGCCGTGGCTATGTGCCCGGCAGTCTGCGTCGCAACGACGATCAAGCCCGCTCGCTGGGCCGCATTGTTCTTGACGCCTCTTTTTCCCCTGTCAAGCGCGTCAGCTACACCGTTGAAAGTGCGCGAGTAGAACAGCGCACCGATCTGGACAAGCTGGTTCTCGAGATTGAGACCAATGGTTCCATCGGTCCTGAAGAAGCTGTGCGCGCATCGGCCAAGATTCTGGTCGAGCAACTGGCTGTGTTCGCACAGCTGGAAGGTGCCGAACTGAACTTCGAAGCACCGGCGCAGCGCAGTTCGCAGCAGTTTGATCCGATCTTGCTGCGCCCTGTCGATGAGCTTGAGCTCACCGTGCGTTCGGCCAACTGTCTCAAGGCCGAGAACATCTATTACATCGGTGACCTGATCCAGCGCACCGAGAACGAGCTGCTGAAGACCCCTAACCTGGGCCGGAAGTCGCTGAATGAAATCAAGGAAGTTCTGGCCTCTCGTGGTCTGACCTTGGGTATGAAGCTCGAGAACTGGCCTCCGGCGGGCCTCGACAAACACTGAAATCAACACGCCGGCTACCCGGTTGGCGATTGACGAACCCGCAGTACCTGATACGGCTGCGGGCAAAAAACTGAAAGGACTAAAAATGCGTCACGGACACGGACTACGTAAACTCAACCGCACCAGCGAGCACCGCCTCGCTATGTTGCGCAACATGATGAACTCTCTGCTTACGCACGAAGTCATCAAGACCACCGTACCTAAAGCGAAAGAGCTGCGGCGCGTGGTCGAGCCCATGATCACGCTGGCGAAGGTGGCCACCGTGGCCAACCGCCGATTGGCGTTTGACCGTTTGCGTGACCGTGATGTGGTCGTGAAACTGTTCAATGAACTCGGCCCACGTTTCGCAGCCCGTCCAGGTGGGTACACGCGTATTTTGAAAATGGGCTACCGTGTGGGAGATAACGCTCCCATGGCTTTGGTTGAACTGGTTGATCGCGCAGAAGATGCTGCCCCGGCTCCAGAAGCCGATAAAGCGTGATAGAATACAAATCTTGACGCGCGGTGGAGCAGCCTGGTAGCTCGTTGGGCTCATAACCCAAAGGTCGCAAGTTCAAATCTTGCCCGCGCAACCAATAAAATCAAGCACTTAGCTTGTCAAAAAGCCCACGGTAACGTGGGCTTTTTCGTTTGTGACGAGGTTTGTGACGAGGTCTGTGCCGTCACAAAACGCTGAGCTCTTGTTTGTGACTGTTGGGCATATCGACGCCACAATGAGTAACTCGACTGCCCGTATTGCCCCTCGCAAGCCCAAAGCATGAACAGAAGATCTGCAATATCGGCTGGAATCGAAAGAGTCTAGTGCAGTGTTCCATTCTGTTTGGAACTTAAGTGACGATTGGCGCGAATGACCTTCTGCAGGATATCGCGAGCGCTCTTGGTCCAGATGAACGGCTTGGGGTTGGTGTTGTGATGAGCAACGTAC